>Ga0180732_1000258_pt1 | contig 50620 bp, 46 predicted proteins | sample KR11_01MetaG_FD_148674 | JGI IMG/M metagenome (GOLD analysis project Ga0180732, IMG submission 148674) | Groundwater microbial communities from the Olkiluoto Island deep subsurface site, Finland - KR11_0.1 MetaG | ecosystem: Environmental > Aquatic > Deep subsurface > Groundwater | place... | reverse complement strand
GCTTGGTAGGCTCCAGAACACAGTCAAGCCTTCGCAAAACTGTAAAAGGGAGTATGATCTTTCCATAATCGGATTGTTTGTAATCACCTCTCAACAGATCCGCAATACTCCAGATAAAATTGGCAAGCTCTTTTATTTTTCCGTTATTCGCCATTAAAAAAATCCCCCAATCGCCTCTTGCCGTGGTTTCAGAAATGCGGAGTAGCCCATTGAAAGCCTTTCACAAAAAAATGAAGAATTAACACTATGAATAGGATCATACAGATTGTAATCTATAATATTAAAGCATAGATAGCGGTTTTGTGTCAATTTGTTCTATTTTCATGCCTTTTCCATTCAGAACCCACGAGACGGAATCTACGATTTGCTCCGACAACCTGCAGGGGGTCTTCGACCATAAAGTTTGCTATTTTTAGATTCGCTCGCTAACGCAGCAGCCCAGTATAAGCGAGATTTTCACTTCCGCTTCGACAAGCTACGTGGAATGCGCTCGCTTTTGCGGTTCAATATTCACCTTAACAGCCCTCGGACTGTTCAATACGCAGGAAAGCGGCGATACCTTATTCCGTAAAGACATAAGGCAAATAACGGCGCCCACCACGCCCAGGCTTTGAGATGCCAGTTTGGCATCTCAAAACTTCTGCCTCCTCGCCGGTAACCTGAAACATGAAATCTTCAGTGAAACGTTCAGTGTTTCGTTTAACCGCTCGATTCAGCGCACCGGTTTCTACGCCATAAAGCTCCGCAAGATCCCGATCCAGCATAACTTTTTCATCGCGAAGATACGCATTCCTTCCGTTATCAAGCATGTTTAGCCTTTTTTGCGTTTTACACCTCGACGGCCATAGGCAGCCTGTTTTTCCTTTACCCCAAACCCAATCTTCTTGCGTGGTTTCGCGGGTGGCGTCATGAGTTGACGGATAGCCTCAAAAATGCCCTGAATCTGTTCATCATGACCTTCAAGTCGATCCTCCAGCTCTCCAACTTTTTGTAATAATTCAGTGTGTGTTTCCACCATTTTGCGGAGTCTGACAAATGCGCGTACTACAAAGATACTAACCTCTATGGCTCGTGGTGAATTAATGACGCTGGCTGCCATAATTGCTCCATGTTCTGTAAATGCATAGGGAAGTGACGGTGAAAATTTGACTGTAGACAGGTGGTCGCAATTTGCGACCACCTTTGCTTTTTCTTTAGCTGTAAGCCGGAAGATAAAATCGTCTGGGAAACGACTGCGATTGCGCCTTACTTGTTCATTAAGCCGTTTCGTAGTTACATTATAAAGCTGTGCCAGATCTCGATCCAATATTACCTTCTGTCCTCGTATGACAAGGATAATATTTTCAATCTGATCAACCGGAACAACTTCATTTTCACTCATGAATGCTCCTTTCATTCCCACAAGACGGAATCTGCGCTTTGCTCCGACAACCTGCAGGGAATCTTCGATCATAAAGTTTGCTATTTTTAGATTCGCTCACTAACGCCGCAGTCCAGTATAAGCGAGATTTTCACTTCCGCTTCGACAAGCTACGGGGAATGCGCTCACTTTTGCGGATGTCACAATTTGTGATATCCTCATAATCTCATCTCGGGTCAAAGCAAACATAAAATCATCAGGAAAACGTTTTATGTTTCTCCGTACTGCTTGTTTCAAAATCTTTGTTTCTACGCCATAAAGTTCTGCAAGATCCCGATCCAACATAACTTTCTGACCGCGGATGAACACAATCGACTGCTTAATTCTCTCAACAGGAATCATAATCCCTTTTTCATCCATCAGTTAGCCTCCATTTATTCTAAACTCTAGAAAGTCATATATCTGATCTTTGGAGCATTGCAAGCCCTTGCTCTGTAAAAGCGTAAGGCAAATATTTTGAATGTTGGCCCTTCTCTAAGATTCCATTTTGGAATCTTAGAGACTTATATTCTGACTCTCATCAACCCATTGAGCCCGCCAAACCTGTTTATCATTTCTCTCGCAAAGGCTTATGCCATTTTTCCCCTGCCAGCCCAAAGAGCCCCTTGCCTTTCCGATGTCATCTATAACCTCGTAAAGTAAAAATCAATAAATCTATTAAGTTCTGCATGACCGTCGGGGAACTATGGGGTATGACCATTTGTAAATTAGTTGACGGCTTAGTATATTGATGCGGCTTTGGTGCAAATCAGTCATTTTTAACCGATCGGAAAAACTCAGCATCTTATGTTCTTATACAGCTCTTTTGCATGAAAAGAACTCCTGACAAAAGGCCCGCTGGCAACTTCGGAAAAACCTGTCTCAAGAGCAGTATTTCTCCAGTCATCAAATTCCTCAGGAGAGACAAAACGATCGACCTATTATCTTCAAGTTCTCGCAATTCTCTTTCTGCTGAATTTATTCTTTGATCAATTTCCATTAGTTCTTTCAAGAGCAACCTCACTCACATGGTAATCAATGGATTAACCACTTGAGTTTATGTGCCGCTACTTCCCCGTATAGCCGAAAAGGCAAAATACAACGGCATAAACACTATATTCTTTTCTGCCGGTTCAGCATAAGGGCGCATTGAAAACACGATACCTCTTGGAGAGTTTTTATACTTTTCCAGGAAGAGATGCAGGCTTTTCAGCCTGCCGGAAGCTCCGCTTTTTACCTCTACAGGATGTATCCTGCCGTCAATAACTGCCACGTAATCCACTTCTGCAGAACTGCTCTTTGCCTGTCTCGACCAGTAGTAAAGATCATCTTTCTGAGATAATATCATCTCCTGGCCGACAAACTGTTCCGCCATAGCTCCGCGGTATATGTTGAGCAAATCCGCCTTCCCGTATTCAACATCTACCGGCATGCCCGTAAGATGTCTCATGAGACCGATGTCAACCATCAACGCCTTAAAGATATTTGCAGCGGCAGTAGCCCCCAGGGGAAGTCCGGACGGATCAACCGAAGGCACTTTCCTGATAACGTTTGCAAGGCTTAGCAAGTTAAAGGCTTTTTTCAGAGTTGGATTTGAGTAACCATCGGCAAGCCTGGAATACTTTATCTGTTGCCCAACACTTTGCGCCACAGTTGTAAGCACGGCATTTAGACAATGCTTGTCGGCATGCGGGCTATATTTCGAAAAGTCCAACCGATAGGTATCACAGATCTCCGCCTGCACCTCGAAAGATTCCCGCATTGACCCGGTTTCGACATAGGCGAGTACGCTTTCGGGCATCCCTCCTACAAAAAAATACCGGCGGAGTTCTTCACAAAGAAATTCATGGATTGTTTGCGAAACAGTTTGTGGAGAGCCAAGAACGATATTTGCTGCTTCATCATTGCCGGTTGCCTGAAGGTATTCGGCAAAACAGAGGGGATGAAGGCGGGAAAATTGCACTCTGCCCACCGGAAAAGAAATATTCTTCATGGCAAATTCAAGGAGCGAACCGGCTGCAACCACATGCAGATCAGGCAATTCTTCATAAAAATAGCGAAGGGCCGTAATTGCCCTTGGACAAGCCTGGATTTCGTCGATAAAAAGGAGTGTTTTGCCTGGGACTATCTTCTGCCGTAGCAAGATTTCCAAATCCGCACAGATGCGTTTCGGCTGTAGATTGCCGTCAAAAACGCGGTGCCAGTCCGGATTACGTTCCAGATTCACAACCGCAAGAGTATCAAAGCAACTTTCCCCGAACTGCCTCACAGAATAGGTCTTCCCGACCTGCCTGACCCCACGGACAATGAGAGGTTTTCGACGCCTGGCTTCCTTCCATTTTCTGAGTTCCTGATCAATAAATCGTTTCACAATTCAATACCAACAGATATCTATTTAGATTTTTTTCAAAACACAGGGTTAAATTAAATCACATCCTTTAAAAAAGCAAGGGTTTTGTTAAAATGGTGGAGCTATCATAGGCAAAACTTCAAGAGACTGCCCATCGGTTGATATTGTGACAGCTCCGTGGCTGTCGGTGCGTAATATACGGCATCCTCGTTCTCTATATTTTTTTAAAACCGATGGATGCGGGAATCTATAACTGTTTCCCCACCCTGATGAAAAAATTACAATTTCTGGTTCAACTTTATAAATAAAAAGCTCGCTGTTCGATGTTTTGCTGCCGTGATGAGGAGCTATAAGAACATCGCTTGTTAAATCATCTCCAGCAATTGTAACCAGTTCATTTTCTGCCATGGTCATAATATCGCCCGGAAAAAGAAATGATTTTGATCCGAATTTAACCTTTATGACCAGAGAATTGTTATTAAAATCAGACCACGTCCTCTTATTATTATCCATGTAATCAATGGGCGGATAAAGAAGATCTAATTGAGCCCCATTTATAAAGTGTGTTCTTGATATATCTTTGAATTCAGGCATATGAATTGACTTTTTTTTAATAATTTCCATGAATCTCTGATATCCAACAGTATCTGCTGTATCATAGTTAGCCCACACCTTTTTTACATTGAAATTTTCTGCAATATACAAAAGTCCGTTCAAGTGATCGCTGTTTGGATGGGAAAGAATAAGGGTATCAATTGTTTTAATTTTTTTACGCCATAATAACGGCGCAACTACTCTTTCGCCAGCATCAAAGGTCGAGTTATCAGGGAACCCGCCGCCATCTATAAGCAGATTAAAGCCCTTCGGCATTTCCAGAAGAGCAGAGCTGCCCTGCCCGACATCAATGACTGTAATTCTCAGATCATCATGCCAGAATCTGTTATATAACCAGTAGCAAGTATCGGCAACACCGGCAATTATTACTATTATTATAACAGTTAATACTTTTCTCTTTCTGGAAGCAGTCGATTGCTTCTTCAATTCTATTTTATTGTTTATCAGATCTGCTTTCGCCGGAAGTTTATTCTTTTTATCAGCATTTTCATAATAAATACCAAACAAGTTCAACACCGACCAGCCCAGGATATAATAACAACAAATCTCAAAATAAGTTGGAGTGATTGTCTTTATTGAAGCAAAAGGCAAATTGGAAAACCACATCACAATGTCAAGAGCTTTAGCCAGCAATTCAGAGTTTGCATTTATGCACCATGTAGCCCCGTAAGTGGTTGCCGGATAAAGCAGTACCGAAAATAACCCCAAAGGAACTACGATAAAACCAATAATAGGTATAATTAACAAGTTTGCCAGGAAACCAACTAAAGAGATCTGATTGAAGTAAAGCATTACAAGCGGAAGTGTTCCCAGGATCGCGAAAAGCGAGGTCAATAAAAAGAGATATACTTTTTTCTGAACCTGGAAGTGTCCTTGTTTTCTGATCACGCTCTTTACATGAATTCTGGAAAGGCCATATATTATTGCAAGAACAGCTATAAACGAAAGCTGAAAAGAAATCGAAAAAAGAGACGGAGGATGAACAATAAGAATTATCATTGCAGCTACGGCCAGGGTATTTATTGGGTCATGTTCTCTTTCAAAAAGAAATGTCATCAAAAAAACAGTAACCATAATTACTGCTCTTTGTGTAGAAGGGGACATCCCTGAAAGTAAGCCATAGATAACTACGGGGAAAAGCGATAGAATAGCTGCGACCTTTAGAGTCAATGCATTCCAGAGAAGAAATTTAAAATATGAAAATATCCATTTAAAAAAGAAAAATGCTACTGTTGCCACAATTCCTATATGAAGTCCTGAAATTGCAAGAATATGACCTACACCGGCCCGGTTAAATGCCTCCTGTAAGTTTTTTGAAATACTATTTCTGTCTCCAATTATAAGGGCTTTTAATACACCTTTTTTATCGTCCTTCCCTGTATTGTCGATAAGATCTGAGATTTTACTGCGGAAATCTTCTATTGCCCCGCCCATACCAGTTTTTGAATGTTTTTTTATAACAACAAGATCTTCCCCCTGGACATATGAAGTCCCCCAGATCTTTTTAAATGCCATGTATTTTTTATAGTCAAATCCTCCAGGATTTTTGAAATTCCTGATAGATCTAATCTTGCCTGTAAAGGATACCTTGTCACCAACTGCGATTTCTGGAAAATTTCCTCTTGCTGTTACAAGGATTTTCCCTGTAACCGGAAAATTATTACCCTTATCTTCTCCAAGAGTCCTGGTCTGTATAACGAATTTCAGCCTATTTTTGTATATTATAGGATTTTCGTCGATTAAACCGACAATTTTCCTTTTTTGCGAATCTAAAAAATTGATAATATGATTTGAGGGAAATTTAGGAGCGATCCATGACTGTAAGGAAAGATAGCCGAAAGCAAAAAACAAAATTACAGGTAAAATTAATGCGGTTTTTCTCTGAAGAATGAAATATATTATCAAGCCTGTACATATAAGAATGATAAAATAAGCACAGACTTCATAACCCGGCAGCCATGAACCAAAGGCTAACCCCAGTATCATAGATGCCAGGACAGGGATAACGGGGCGAGAATAAATCCTGCTTGTCATTGGTTATTCAATTTTGATGAATTTTGACGGCTTCGTAACAAGTTCATATGCAAGGCGTGCGAATCTTGAGGAGAGAGACGTACTGATAGTACGTCGCAATGACGAAAGATGAAACACAACACAGCAGATGGACTTGTTACGAAGCCGTCAATTATTCTTTTACACGCTTTATAGCTGCTCCCAGACTGGCAAATTTCTTTTCAAGCGATTCATATCCGCGATCCAGGTGATAGATACGATTTACCTCGGTTTTGCCCCTGGCAACAAGACCAGCCAGTATAAGCGAAGCGCTGGCTCTAAGATCAGTCGCCATAACCGGCGCGCCTGAAAGCATTTTAACTCCTTTTACCATTGCAGAATTACCGGCTATAGTAATATCAGCTCCCATTCTTTTTAACTCGCTTACATGGATAAAACGGTTTTCAAATACTGTTTCAGATATCAGGCTTAGTCCCCCAGCAACAGACATCAGTACCATGAACTGTGCCTGCATATCAGTAGGAAAACCTGGATATGGGAGCGTTTTTAAATCAACACTTGCTATATCATCTATTCCCTGAACTCTAATATTCTTTCCATCAATTTTTATTATTGTCCCCGTTAAACCCAATTTGTGTATAACGGCTTCAAGATGACCGGGTTCACAACCTGAAATCTTTATATCTCCGCCAGTCAAAGCCGCTGCAATCATAAATGTTCCAGTTTCTATACGGTCGGGAATTATTGAAACCGATACAGGATTTAGAGAAGAAACTCCTATTATAGTGATTGTGGAGGTGCCTGCACCACGGATATCAGCACCCATTTTGTTTAAAACATCAGATAGAGCTACTATTTCGGGTTCACGGGCTGCATTATGAATAACTGTTCTTCCTTCCGCTAAAACAGCCGTCATCATAATATTTTCGGTACCAGTTACTGTAGCTATATCTAAATAAATTTCGCTCCCTTCTAATTTATCGGCATAAGCTTCAACATAGCCGTGCTTTAATTCAATGGACGCACCAAGGCATGCCAGAGCTTTAAGATGCAGATTAATTGGCCTGGCACCTATAGCACACCCTCCTGGCAATGATACCCTGGCTTTTTTCAGCCTGGCGACAAGAGGACCAAGAACCAATATGGAGGCACGCATTTTCCTCACCAGATCATAGGGAGCTTCATGATTTAAAATATTGCCCGCATCTATCTTAACAACATCGCCATCTGTCTCAATTTTTGCGCCAAGATGTGAAAGAAGCAGTTTTATGCTCTCAATATCTTTTAGATTTGGAACATTTGAAAAAGTACACAATCCATCAGTAAGTAGAGATGAAACCAGAATCGGAAGCGCAGCGTTCTTCGCTCCACTGATACTGACCTCACCCATAAGGGGTCGTCCTCCTTCAACTATAATCTTATCCATCTTAAACCTTCAAAAACCTTCAAACAAAAAAGCGCTTTACCACATTTTAACAATGAGATAAGCGCTTTTTTTATATTATATTGTGAATTATAGCCTGATTTAGTGGTGATGGCCGCCTTTACCTTGTTTTGTATCAACAACAGCTTTTAAAATACAATAAGCCATCCCAAGACTAATTATAGTAAGGGCATAGTGCAAACCACCCATAAATACAATATGACTAAGATCCCAAACCCATTCAAATGAAAACGGTAACATATTTTAACCTCCTATGGATTTAATTCCTTTTCCTGAGGAAAAATTGGCAAATAACGGTATGACAATGCTATTACAATAATGCCGCCTGCAACCGGAAGAATAGTTGTTGCCACTTCCTGCCAGCTGGGGACATACAAAAACCAGTTTTCAAATGTCATAACCGGATGGGCCATTACTTGCAGAACCATTACCCAGCGATTAATTAAAACACCAATACAGGCCAGCGATACAGCTGTAAACAACGCAGTAGAATTACTGCGCCCTTTTGGTGAAAGAAGTATTAGCGCTGGAATAATACCGCCGACAACAATCTCAGCTATAAGGATCCAAATTCCATAAAATGAATTGTCGGAGTAAAAATCCATAAATGTAAATCCTTTAGAAGGCGCCGTAACTGTAGCCCAGTACCAGGTATCAATAATTTTTGCAATAATGTATGTTCCCATCATCCAGCCGGCTATCTTGGCCAGAAGATCTATAACATTTTGTTTGACAAGCTTCTTGCCTGTTATCTTCTCGGTAAGCCTTGTCACAAAAAGTGTAAAACAAGGTCCAAAGGCTGCCGCCGACCAGGTAAAGAGAAAGAAAGTCCATGGCCAGATAAACAATCCCTCTCTCACTGCAAAAGGACGACCGTAAAGTACCCCGGCAACTCCACCAAGCGATCCCTGATGGAAAAAGGAAAGAAAAGCACCAGTCGCTGCAAAAATCGCCATAATTTCATGCATATTATGGCCTAGATTATGAAAGAATGGAACCTTGTCAATCTGTCGGTTTTCAAGAAGCAGTGGAATATACTCGATAACAAGAACACCAAAATAACATGTAAGACAGAATGCAACTTCGGTCAGCATAGAATGAACATTTGCATGCCAGAAAATAAACCATCCTCTTAAAGGCTGCCCAACATCAATTCCAAGTATCAACTGTGCTGAAGCATAGCATACAAACCCTATTACAACCGCGTAATTGATAATATTTTTCAGTTCATCTTTACCGATAATATATCTTAAAAACCCGGTAAAAAAAGCTCCACCGCCCAGGGCAATAATCCCAAGGTCAGCCCAGATCCATAGGGCAAACCCATAGGAATCATTCATGTTTGTCTGGTTAAGTCCCTTTATCCAAACAAGTAACATGGCATAAACACCCCAAAGCACCACAGCACCGACTAAAGCGATCCCTAAGTAAAATTTGCCAATTGAACAGCGTTTAAGCCCCTTGGGTATTAATGCTGAATCCATAAGCTATATACTCCTCAAAATTTGCTGTTATTTGTTATTAAAAAATCTTTATATTTCTTAATATATGTTAATGCTGCTGGACTGTTCTGTCTTCGTTTGCAAGATAATTGTCGCCAGCCCGTCGTACCCATTCCTTACTTGAAATATAGTAGACTTTGGGATTTGTACCAAGTCTCTCAAGTAAACGGAATGCATTGGGATCACCTGGCCGCCCCCCATGCTTGTTATCAGGCTTAACCATTTGATTAACCTTATGATGAGGATTGTTCAGATCACCGAATGTAATAGCGCCGGCTGGACATGCCTGAGTACAAGAAGTCTGGTATTCATTCTCTTCGAGCTCTGTTCGCCCTTCCAGGAATGCCTTGTCCATTGCTAATTGATGTCTGTGGAAACAAAAACTGCATTTCTCTACAATACCTCTCATGCGTGCTGAAACATTCGGGCTCAGATATTTAGTCATTCCTTCCGGCCATACCGGATCCCACCAGTTAAAATAACGGGCATGATACGGGCATGCTCCCATACAATACCTGCATCCAAAGCACCGGGTATAAATCTGGCTTACAATCCCGGTATCATGGTTATAGTCTGTTGCGACTGCCGGACAAACAGATACACATGGCGAATGACCATGATATCCCTCACAGTGCATACATGGCCTGGGAAGATAGCAGATATCAGCATCAGGATAGGATTCCCCGTTTGCCAGCTTATAGACACGCATCCATGTAATGCTGTCAAGCTTGTCTGATTCATCTTCCTTGAAGGGCACATTATTCTCAGCCATACAGGCAACCATGCAGGCCCCACAACCAGTACAATTGTCCAGATTTATGACCATTCCATACTTTTTGGCTTTCTTGTTGTGTTTGCCTTCTTCTTTCATCAAAACCTCATATTCAAGTTATACTTTGGTCAGCCTAGCCCTTATTCCCCAAGCTGCATCAAGACCGGATACTGGATCTTCTGCCGGACCGATGAGTTCGTTAAAATTACATCCCTTACCAGCAAGGTATTTATCGTAGGCAGTATGGCCCAGTCCCCTTGGCAAAGCTATTATACCGGGCATAATTCCTTCATAAAGATGTACTTTAACCTTTGCCTTACCTCTTGGAGTATGTAAAGATGCATACCTGCCTTCAGTCAGACCCAACTCTTTACCTGTCTTTGGATTCACCTCAACGCATGCAGCTTTGCCATTAAGAACTGTATCCTCTACAGCTTTTATTACAAAGGGCGGATCGCCAATATATCCATTCGCGAGTCTAATGGAGTCATATGGTATGAGTACAAGAGGATATGATGCTGTGCTGCCTTCAAGACTTACTGGACTAAAGTTGGAAAGTGATTCCATTGCCTTGGGATAAAAATTGAATTCGCCTGAAACCGTTTTTGAATTCGAATCCGACCAAAAACCATTTTCCACCAATACATCCCATTTGGCGCCTAATGTTTCCTTAAGGCAGGCTTCATAGCTGTCCCAAGGAAATGCTTCTGCTATACTACCTCCCAGTGCTTTTGCTATGAGCATTATAGTATCTCCAACATTCTTTGTGCTAAACTGGGGTTTTACGACCGGCCTTGTCAGACCGATAATGTTTTTTTGCAACCCAGCTGTTGTTGGAACATCCTCATAGCGTTCGAGGCAAACATGATTAGGCAGGATTAAATCGGAATTGCTGGCAGTTTCATCCATGTATGATGAAAAACTTACAACAAACGGTATGCTATCAAATGCCTTCTTCATTGCTTTACTATCAGGCATTGAATATAAAGGATTTGCACCCGTAACAAAAAGTGCCTCAAGTGACCCATCTCCAGAATTAACAACCTCAGCCAGGCGGTTTAACAGAGATTTAGCATGGGGATATTCGCTGCCAGCTCCATCTACACGTTCTTTTTGCACGCCATTTGTTGCAGTTTCATCCAAATTTACTTCAGGCCATTTAATATAATCAACCTCAGGGACAGCCCAAACACCACCTTGTTCATTTATATTGCCTACAAGAGCATTTAATGCATGCACTGCCATAAATTCATTAAGGCTGCCCGGTGTGCTTCCCTGCCCTCGGCCACAGATTGCCAATGGTTTTGAGGCACTGGCGAATGTCTTAGCCAGTGAAACTATGGAAGCACTATCTATCCCTGTTATTTGTGAAACCTTATCGGTGCTGTACTCGTTTTGTACTAACTTCTTGAATGATTCAAAACCAGATGACTGGCTAATCTTTTGGGAATGTTGCGAGTTAGTTATAATTACATTTGCAAGACCTAATGCTAAGGCTGCTTCAGTGCCGGGCTTTATTGGAATCCATTTATCGGATTTTGCTGCTGTATTTGACAGGCGAGGTTCAATCTGAACGACTTTTTTGCCATTGGCTTTCCAAGTACTGTTGGCTTTAAACATACGCACCGGCGAGCCCCATCCATCAATTATCCCGCTTCCAAAGCTTAATATAAAATCAGCATTCTCGGCATCAAATCCGGCCTGAGCATTTACTCCCTGCATAAGTTGCAGTGTCATCTTGTATGAGTCTTGCATGGAGGGCATAGTCATAAAATTGGGTGAACCATATGCTGTCAGAAATCTTTTAAAAAGATTGGGTATAGTCCCGCTATCTGCATTAACAATAGAGCCGACTGAATGAGATTCGCCTTTTGATCTTATCTCAGAAAGCTTTTTTGCAACCTCAGAGATAGCTTCATCCCAGGATATTTTTTCCCATTTTCCTTCGCCTCTTTTCCCCACTCTTTTTAATGGAGACTTTACACGTGTTGGGCTATAAAGTAACTGATGTCCCGATAAACCCAGCACACATATCCCGCCGGCGTTTACCGGATATCCTTTCATGCCCTCTATCTTAACAACGCGGTCATCAACTTTGCGAACACTAATACCGCAACCACCTGGGCAGAGAGTGCAGACCGAATTAACATAACTGTATTCACCATCCGGCGGAACAGGAGTCCACGGCCAATTCTGCGACCATATAGATGCATCATCCATAAGTTTCCAGGGCAATGGCGTAATAGCTGTACCCGCCGCACCACCAATTATAAATGACAAGAAACTTCTTCTGCCTACTTTCATAGATTCTACCCCTTACAATGTGTAGCTCTTAAACTAATCGGCTTTAAAGTTTTTACTTATGGCATACAAAACACGCCTCTTTAACTGTCTTAATACTTGCTTGATTGCCGGTCTGTTTCTCATAAGGTAATGGAGCCCAGTTTAATGGCCATGGGAGTGTCTCAACATCTGTTTTGATTTCCTTTGTAGCATGACATTCAGCACAATCATCCATCTTCATACGGTCCCATGTATTACTCTTTAAACCAGAAATGTTTTTCCCCCAGATATCCCGGCTGTAACCTGTAATTCTGTTTTCTTCATAAACTCTTGAATGTTCGGATTCGCCAATGTGTTCATGGCATGTACTGCACTCCATCTCCGCCTTTTTGACATGGGCTGCATGTGAAAAGAATACGCAGTCCGGCTGTCTTGCATATACCAGCCATGGAACCTCTCTGCCATTTGCCACATAGTCATTAACAAATTTTATTTCGTTAGGATTTTCTCCCTGAACATCCCCATGACATTCAACGCACTGCGCAAGTTTTGGAACTCCAGAAAAACTTCCATCCTCACGGAAGAAATGGCAGCTTTCACATCCCTCATCCACAGCTTCAACATGAAGTACATGGTTAAAATCTATGGGCTGTTTTTTCTGGGAATAGAGAAGCTTAGGGAATATCACCCATCCTAAAACAAGACTTGCAGCAAGCCCAAGAATGAAAAAAAGGATAATTGGCCCGGCAGCCCCGTCAGCGGAAACTTCTTTAGCTTTATCATCTTGTGTACTCATGAAAACTCCGTCAAGCTTGGTTGATGTTTGAACAGAATCTAAAACTCCAATACCCTTAACATATAAACAACAAAAAATATTCTTTACTAAAATGCGGTAGAAAATAAACTGCTAAAGATATTTAAGTAGGAAAATAATTTTAATTTCATTACCTTTAGATTTCATTTTTGTCAAGTAAAATTATTGCATTTGGAAATAGTTAAAGAAGATTTAAAATGTTTTCGATGCTGTTATTCCTGGATATAACTATAAATCATGAACCATGAACCTTGAACCTTTATTATTTATTTTTTCACTGAGCATAACTGTGCAAACCCGGCAGAAGATTCACACCAAAATATGTAAACATAACAGCCAAAAAACCTATAATAGAAACATATGCAATCCTTTTACCATGCCAACCCCGCATCATTCTGGCATGTAATAATGTTGCATAAATAAACCAGGTAATTAATGACCATGTTTCTTTAGGATCCCATGACCAGTAGCTCCCCCAGGCGGAGTTAGCCCAAACAGCTCCTGTTATTATTCCAATAGACAAAAATAAAAAACCAAATGTCACCATTTGATGTGTCAGATTATCCAGGACCGACAGCTCGGGGAAATGTGAAAGCAAATAGCTTTCCCCGTCCTTATCCCTCTGCTTAAAAAGATACATCAAGCTTATGCCAAAAGCTATAGCAAAAGCAGCATAGCCAAGGAAACAAGCCATAACATGAGCAATAAGCCAGTTGCTTTTTAATGCAGGGATTAAAGGCTGTATCTGATCTCTTATATTGGGAGAAAGGGAAGCATAAGCTATGGAAAGAAATACAATAGGCATAGCAAAAGCCCCTATTATTCTATTTTTATAAGTTCGCTCAATTACAAGGTAAATAACAGCTATGGTGCAGGAAAAAAAGACCAGGGATTCATACATATTTGATAAGGGTGCATGCCCGATGCCAAGCTTATAAGACTCAACCCATCGCATAATAATACCGGCAGCATTGCCCATGGCGCCCAAAAAAGCTGTCCAGGTCGCCAGCAAGCCGGGAAGCGTTTTTTTGAAGATCCACGAAGAAATATATAATATTGCCGCCAGCCCGTAAACAAATGTTACAACCGATAACAAATTTGAACTATCCATGTTTTATGTCCTTTTTAGCTTCGCTCCGCAATTGGTCGAGTGGTCGAGTATTTTCCCACTCGACTAATTTCCTGCTCGACTATGCTACAGCCTGGCAAGGTTCTGTGAAAGCCTTTTTACCCTGGCCTGCATTCCCAGTTTATTCTTATTTGCGGTACCTGCCACAATTACCTTATAGTTATTTCCACTTTTCGCAATCTCAATACAAAGCCTCTGATGTGACATGAAAAAAGTACCAAAACAGCCGATAATCATCACTATGAATCCTGAGTAAACAACCAGGACGCCAGGATCGCTTGTAACCTGAAGCCCGGTATAATGTCTATTATCGTACTCAGTTACTGAAAAAATAAAATCTCCTTTTCTCATCTTATCAAAGCTATCAAAATGCAAAGGCAGTATTATGTTAATAGAATTTCCGTCTTTTTTGTTAAGAATTCCGATAAAAGTTTCACCAAGACTAAGGCTTTTGTAATTAAATGAATCCCTATAATCCTTAATAACAAGAGTCCCCATTCCCTCAGGAATTTCAATAGGCTGCCCTATTTTTGCCGTTTTCTTATATGCCATACCGGTTTCCCGGCTCACGATATTTAATGTAATTTTCTCTGGAGGAAGCATTCCATAACTTGACTGGAATAAATTTATCCCTTTATAACGAAGAGGATCATTAACAATAATATCCTCCTTTAAAACAGATTTTCCATCTTCTATAATAGATAAGGTTGAGCGGAATTCTTTTGGTGCTCCTGTTTCATAAAAGCTCACACTGAAATCATCACACCGTATTCCAAAATCCAAATTATGTATTTGTCCGGTTTTTCTTAATTCAATACTATTTACTGTCTCCCCTTCTGGAATGTTAACAAACCCTTCAAACCCAAAGATGGAACCTGTAAGAGCACCTATCAAAAGTAGAATGATGCTGAAATGTACAGCGTAAACGCCAAGACGAGTCCAGCGTCCTTTTTCGGCAAAAATAAAAAATCCCTTATCTGTCTGCTCTACTCTGCAATAACTAAATTTTTTAGAAGCAATATCCTCACATTTCTTCTTGAGTTCCTTAATGGGACGTTTGGATGTGAATTCCTCTTTAGTAGAAAGGCTTCTGAACTTTGCGACACTAAATGGCGGGATTTTGACGAATACTATCTTCCATGTAGTAGAAAACCTGTTTAAAGAACAAATAATAACATTAATGGTCAGCATAAGAAGTAAAAGCTGAAACCACCATGAATGGTACATATCAAAAATGTTTAAAACTGAAAGAATTTTGTAAAAAAATTCTCCATACTCATGAAAGTAAGCGGCAGGGCTTTGATTCTGGGGAATAAACGTTCCAACCATAGAAGTTACAGCTAATGACAGCAAAAGAACAACTGTAAGTCTAATGGACGCAAAAAAATTCCATAATCTGCTAAAAAAATCTGCAGATTCATTCTCTTTCTTCATTATTTATCCTTTATTCATCAATATCAAAGGACTCATCATCCTCTGCAATTAATGGAGTTCCTTTAACTAAATCCACGTCATCAAATTCTTCCTCAAAATCATCTTCAAGCAATTCATCAATCTCTTTAGATTCTTTAATCTCTTTAGATTCTTTTTTTATATCTTTAAAAGACTCCGGCTCTTTTTTCTTCTTTGTTAATAAATCAAGATCATCAAACAAAAGTTCTATGGATTGCTTTTTTTCTTCGGACATTGTAATAACCGACTCAGCTATTTTATCGGCATATAAACTTGGAGGATATAATTTTTCGGTTCTTAATACAGAAATTAGTGCTTTCTTTCCTTTTTTTATAGCGGATTTAATAGACTCAACATCATATTTTTCCTCTCTGAGCAACAATAAGACTTTTGTATCATCTAATTCTGCAAATTCTTTGATTATCAACTCTCTTTGATCATCGTTGTTAAAAATAAGATATTTTTGTTTCATGACTTGTTTCCCTCAATACCTTAAATATAAGAAATTTATTTTTAAAAACCCTTTAAGCTTTTTACTAAATCTCAAATTTTTCTGGAAATCACAATACAACAAAGAAGTCAATATCTATGGTTAATAATAACAATAAAAAATATTGACCTGAATTCTGCAAAATGATATTTAGAATTTTTTATTTGGAGGGATGGCCGAGTGGCTTAAGGCGGCGGTCTTGAAAACCGTTGAGTGTCAAAGCTCCGTGGGTTCAAATCCTACTCCCTCCGCCAATTTAAACTGATTTGAAGACACCTTTGAAAAATGTTTCCCGCTTGCAGCGGGATTCAAGTTCAAGGAAGGCGATCCCGCTGCAAGCGGGATTAAATGCAGGAATACATTGAGTATTTCGAGGCTTAAAATTTGAGCCTGACGCCTAAATTGGACAAAAGGGGACGTTTTGCAAAGGTGACTTGGAGAGATGGCCGAGCTGGCTGAAGGCGCTCGCCTGCTAAGCGAGTGTGGGGTGAAAACTCCACCGAGGGTTCGAATCCCTCTCTCTCCGCCAATTTTATTATACAGGAATAAAAAAAGGAGACAGCAATCGCTGTCTCCTTTTTTGTTAGGGATATACACTATTATTTCATTGAAGTAGCCTCAGCATGACTCTGCATCTTGATCTCAACCTTCTCAGTCAGGCCTGCATAGTACTCGCGGAGGATATCCAGTACCTCATTGCGGCCGAAGTGATCGGGAATTTCACTACCATCAGAGAGCATCTTGCGCAGCTTTGTTCCGGAAAGGACAACACGATCTTCCTTGCCGTGCGGGCAGGTTCTGAGCGATGCCATTCCGTCACACTTGAAGCAGTAGAATGTCCAGTCGATCTTTAACGGTTGACACAGAAGTCTTTTTGCTGGATCATCCGGCATGGGAATCTCATCAAAGATATCCTGTGCATCAAACAGTCCATAAAAGTCACCAACACCAGCGTGATCGCGACCGATGATCATCCGGTTGACGCCGTAGTTCTGACGGAAAGTAGCATGAAGCAGGGCTTCTCTCGGGCCTGCATAGCGCATGTCAAGGGGATATCCGCCCTGAAGGATATGATCTTTAACAAAGTAACCGTCAATAAGCTTATTGATGCATTTGATACGGGTTTCAGCCGGAATATCGCCAGGTTTCAGGGACCCGACCAGGGAGTGAATGAACACACCGTCGCATACCTCGCAGGCAATCTTGGCCAGAAATTCATGTGACCTGTGCATCGGATTCCTGAGCTGAAGCGCTGCGACCTTGCTCCATCCTCTTTCATCAAAATGAGCGCGTGATTGGGTGGGCGTCATATAGGTGCCGGCAAACTTTTTGGGAAAATCACCTTCACTCAATACCTTAACAGGACCGGCCAGATTGTATCCTTTTTGATTCATAACCATGATAACACCTGGATGATCTTTAGGAGCAATTTTCCAGAAATTATCGCCCTGGGATTCTTCGCCTTTGCCCTTGTAAACCTTTTCGCATTCCCATTTTTTATCAGCCTCGGTCATCTCATACTTCTCGGTGATCTTCATGGTTGCCATGATTTCTCCGGAAGCATTCTGAAGGGCGATTTCATCACCCTTATGGATGCTGTCTGCATCTTCTTTAGAAACAGACAAAGTTACAGGTACCGGCCAGAATGTACCGTCACTCAGCAGAAATTTCTCGCAAACACCCTTCCAGTCAGCCTTGGGCATAAAACCTTTTAACGGGCTGAATCCTCCGATACCCATCATAATAAGATCGCCGTTCTCACGACCCGAAATGGGAATGGTTTTCAAAGTTTTTGCCTTTTCCTTCTCTGCTACCAGTTCTTTTCCATGCAGTAAGCAACAAACTAACCCTTTTCCTCCATGTGGTGGTACTAATTTTGACATTAGTTTCATCTCCTTTTTTTATTTTTCATTTACTACATTAAAGTTTAATTAATCTCTATCTTTTCACATTAACCATAAGCTTTATATATTTATCTGTTCGCATACTCTGCATACGCCATAGCAACTGTCCTGTAAACAAGATGAGCAAGTTTGGAAAACGGCAGGAAAGCAAACAGGTTGAATACAAATACAAGATGAGCAAAATACATAAAGTATGAAAGACCGGCAGCACCTGCAAGCCTTGTCATTTCAGTAAGCATTCCAGTCAAACCAAGACCCAGGACGAGTCCTAAAAGGTACCAGTCTTTATAGCTGGTTGACTGATCAGTTCTGGCTAACCGGTTTTTTATCATCAGGATACTACCGATAACCAGGGCTACACCACTAACATTGGCAAGCCATTTAACCGGGTTTAATTGTGAATAAGGGCCATGTATCTGGAAAACATATAATACAACAAAAAAGATATTTGTTACAATAAAAAGTCCTATAAATGAATAAAATACCATAAGATGGGCTGTAGCGCGGTCTTTGTTCTCTTCACACTCTGAAAACTTGCTGTGTTTTAATATTGTAGGTAAAATGCGAACAAGTGCCTGAATAAAAGCAACGGCTTCCACTCTATCTTTATTGGTCTTCCCTTCACGCACCGCACTCTCATGTATGTCTTTTACAAATCTTTTAATTCCCATCGCAAAGATAGCTATCACCCAGACAGTAAGCGGTACAAAAATCATATCAACCAGCCATGAGGAAAAGAAATTAGCATGACTAATCTCTTCACCGCCGGGACTAAAATTCATTAGACCGGTAATATAACCCAGAACCAGAAAAATAACTACCGGAATAAGCAAAAGAACAGGCAGCTTTTCCGGTTCATTAACTGCTTTAGCCAGCCATTTAGGTACAGCATACTCTGAAATAGCATAAGAACGAATAGCTCCCAATACATCACCTGGTTTTGCACCGCGGGGACATTTTGTTGAACAGTCTCCACACTGATGACAAAGCCATATATCCAGGTTGCTTACAAGTTTATCCTTCAAACCCCATTGTGCAGCTATCATCTCTTTTCTTGGAAAAGGTTTATTATCCGGAGAAATAGGACAAACCACCGAACAGGTAGCGCACTGGAAGCATTTCTTCACATCATCGCCCCCAAGCCTGATAATTTCTTTAACAAAATTTACATCAGGCTCAACCAGGTATTTGTCAGCCATATTAATACCTCCTATCGACTACTGATTATTGAAGACAGGCTATTATAAACAGCCTGTCTTCAATTGAATTTCCAAATTATTTAGAATCCTTTGAATGGGTTCGGGCCCAGCTCCACAACCTGCTTTACAAAGGCATTAATCATCTCAGGCAGCTTGTCATATTCATCAATTGCAATCTCGAACTGCGTTACCCTCTCTTTTTCAAGTGCCAGACTTTCCAGCGCATCACCTATTTTTTCCATTCTGATGGACGCGAGTTCACTCCCTTTAACAAAGTGGCACTGATAGTCATCACCATGCCTGCAACCAAGCAGAAAAGCTCCGTCCATACCCTGAGAGAGCGCATCTTTAATCCAGATCACATTCACGGACCCAAGGCATCGAACCGGAATAAAACGAACCTGTGAAGAATACGATAGTCTGTTCATGCCGGCTATATCCAGGGCAGGGTATGCATCATTTTCGCAAACCAGACCGAGAATCCTGAAGGGCGGTTCCTCGTAATCATCTGCAGAAGGAACTCCTATTGATTTTACCATTGAACCAATGCTGTCAACATTGTAATCCGCAAATCCTATAATACGCTCAGGGCATGCACCCATGCAGGTACCGCAGCGTCTGCACCTTGTCGGATTCGGTTTTGGGGTTCCTTTTTCATCATCATCAAGAGCGCCAAATGGGCATTCTTCTGTACAGCGCTTGCACTGCGTACATCTCTGAAAGAAAAAGTCAGGAAATGTCATATCGCCCGACCTTGGATGTACTGCAACACCCCTGTTCACTGATTCAATGCACTGAATAGCTTTAAGAGCGGCACCTGCTGCATCTTCAACTGTTTCTTCAATCGTCATGCTCCGGCGAACGCCTCCGGCAGCATAAATGCCTGTTCTCTGTGTTTCATATGGAAAGCATATAAAATTTGAGTCACAATATCCGTTAAACAGACCGATTTCTCGGAAAGCAGGCCCCTGTCTGTATGCCAGGTTTACCACCGGATCATCAGCAGTTGCCGGAACCATACCTGTTGCAAGCACAACCATATCAGCTTTAAGCTGAATCTTCTCACCAAGAAGGGTGTTGTCAGCATCAACGGTAAGCCCTCCGCCGCTTTGACCTACACTGACCACATCGCCTTTAGTCAAAAAGATTCCCTCATCCTGCTGTATGCTCTTGTAAAAATTCTCCCACAGGCCGGGCGTCCTCATGTGCTGATAAATGATCTGTGCCTTGCCATCCGGATAATCTTCACGCACATACTTTGCCTGTTTTAATGCTACTAAACTTGTAACAGAACCGGCAAAGTCAAAGTCACTGTCATCACCCTTCCCAGGGCCCTGAATAAACACGACAGATTTGGCTTCCTTTCCATCCGACGGTCTTACAATCTTACCTTTAGCGGCGATCTGCTCAAACTGATGGTTGGTTACAACATCGGCAATTTTGCCAAGGCCGAGATATCCGAGCTCATCGCCTTCAGGAGTATATGGCCGCCAGCCTGCGGCAAGTATTACTGCCCCGAATTTTTCGCCGTTTGGATCAATTTGTAAAATATCAACCTTACCCTTGTTGTATTCCTGGTATAGCTCAAACTGTTTGTCCTTATCAAGCTCCTTACCGCTCTCGTCAAACTTCATCTCCTGAGGAAGAGGAAAAGGAACGTCAAACTCAATTTTTTCTCCGGGTTTCTTCAATGTCACAACAAACTCGCCCGGCTGGCCGGCAATACGAGCAACTACCGTTTCAGTCTTGATTGTTATATTTGGGTTGGCCTCAGCCTCCTTAATTTTTCCATCAATTATCGGGGGAATCAGGCTGTCATACGGGTTTTTCATAGGAAGCTGCTTGCGGAGTTTGGATGCATAGCCTCCAAGAACGGTTTCTTTCTCTACTATGGTTACATCATAGCCTGCCTTGGCAGCATCCAAAGCCGCAGATATGCCGGCAATACCACCACCGATAACAAGGATTTTCCTTGTAAAAGTCTCCACCTTATAGGGTTCAGGCAGAGCTATTTTCTTTACCTTAACCATTCCCATCTTAAGGTAATCTTCAGCCAGCATCTGAAGGCTGTCAAAATGTATGCCGTCATCTTTCTGTTCCTCTGTTACAACCGGATACTTTGACCTTGGATGTGACCAGACCACCTGTTCCCTCAGGTTAACCCTGTCAATTATACAGCCGTCAAACTTGAAGATATCATAGTTGACCCTGCGTGAACATGCTCCAATAACGATTGTGTTAACGCCTTCATCTGCTATATCTTTTTTTATAACCTCGACGCCTTCCTTTCCGCAGAGAAAGGAATGCGTTTTTACTGGGACTTTCTCCCCTTCGGGCACACCGCACAAACCCTTTATATCAAGTGCATCCCCGATTCCACAACCTGTGCAGATATATACACCGTACTTTTTGTCCATGTATAACCTCCTACCTCTTCACCATGGTTTGAATAGCCTTAAGAGCCATACCGGTAGCATTCTGGTTTGATGTTATAACGTCTGCCGGTTTGTTGGCACAACCAGCAGCAAACATACCACCTTTTTCAAAATCATTAACAATAAAGCCTTCCTCACTGTATTGCAGGTCACCGGTCGGAAGCTTTGTATCTAAAGCTGTCGGCTGCATGCCGGTAGCTAAGACAACCATATCCACCTCTTGCTTTATCTTTTCTCCTGTCACAGCATTCTCTGCAACCACGGTGATATTTTTGGAGCCCGGATCTTCACTGACTTCTGCCACCTTGCCTTTAATAAAAAAGACATTTTCATCCTCTTTTATCTTCTTATAAAATTTTTCATATCTCTGACCCGGAGCCCTAACATCGATATAAAAGATATAAACCTTGGCATCGGGAAACCGTTCCCTGACATATGTGGCCTGTTTCAAAGAAGCCATACAGCATATATAGGAACAATAGGGAAGATGATTCTCATCTCTTGATCCTGCGCACTGAACAAAAGCAATGCTCTCAGGCTCTTTATTGTCTGACGGCCTAAGGATCTTTCCTTTGGTAGGCCCATTTGGAGCTGCAAGCCTTTCCATCATCATATTGGTAATGATGTTGTCGTACTTTCCGAATCCGAGATTATCTATCTTGGTAGCATCATATGGAACCCATCCAGTAGCCCATACAATGGCTCCGACTTTCAGATTTATGGTTTTAGCTCCCATGTTAAGGTCAATTGCGCTGTATTTGCATGCTTCAACACATTTACCGCATTCCGCGCCCTTGCATACAGATGCATCTATCACATAACGCATGGGGAAAGACATCTCATTGGGCCTAAAGATGGCTTTTGTTTTGTCCATATTAAAGTTGAACTCGTTATTCCTGTCAACAGGACATACCCCAACGCACTCATCGCAAGCTACACAATTTTCATTAACAAATCTTGAATTCAATTTTATTGAAACATTATAACTGCCTGATATTCCATCAACTTTTTCTACTTCCGCCAGTGTGAAGACTTTTATTCTTGGATTGTCCTTTATCCTCCTGAAGTTGATCTCAAGACCACAGGTAGGAGGACAAAGCTTTGGGAAATACTGGTTCAACTGTGCAACTCTTCCACCCAAGTAAGGATTTTTTTCGACCAGGAATACTTCGTAACCTACTTCGGCAGCTTCAAGAGCAGTAGTTAACCCGCTTATCCCTCCGCCAACAACCAAAATACTTCCGCTAGCAGGGGCTGCTTTCTCTTCTGTCATGCTATCCCTCCATGCTTTTAATTTTTCGATTTGGTTAAAAACTGATAATCATCTGTATTAGCTCAATTAGTTTGATTGTACTGATTAAACAAAAAGCCGATCCAATAATCAGAACAATCAAACCAATTGAACATATCGAAATAAAAAGGGAACAGACTATTTGGCAAATATTAAATCTTATAGAAAATAAATTAATAAAAACCTCCAGGCATCTTGCGATGCCTGGAGGCGAATAATATTCGACTATTTAATAAATAATTAATAATCTAGTCGATCTTCTATGCATCAGGAATGATCTTGACGTAATCTTTCTTGATCATTTGCCAGGTCTTGGCTTTTACATCATACTTTGAGTTAACAAAGCAGAACCAGTTCGCATCATCCTGTCCAGGATGATCAGCCTGATAGTAGAAACCAGGATAACGGGTTTCTTTACGGAACTGGATATGACGCAGATGTGCCTCAACTGTCCAGATACGATGCTCAATCTCCCAGCATCTCATCAGTTCATGGAGGTCACCGGCAGCCAGTTTCTCGACGTCTTCATGCATCGTCTTGAGAAGGTCCATTACGATCTCAAGCGATTTGTTGCTGAGCTGATAATATGTGGCTGTTCCACCGCCATACTCATGGGTGGCTTTCATCAGACGGAAAGCCATGCCTGAAGGCTTGACATAGTTGGGGTTAATGTCTGTGGCTGTTGTGTAGTTACAATGATCAAGATATGTCCTGACCGGTTTATAAACTATATCCACCAGTTCTTTGGTTGACTTAGCAATGGTCGGAGTAAAGCCTGCATTATCACGGACAAACCTTGCCATGGATTTAGCAACAATACGACCTTCTGCATGTGAACCTGATGAGAACTTATGGCCTGAAGCGCCAATACCGTCACCGGATGTAAACAGACCGTTAACTGTGGTCATGCGGTTATATACTTTGTCTTTGTATTTAATCTTGTATGAATCAGGCACCCAGCCAAAATCAGGTCCTGATACCCAGATGCCGCAGCAGCCTGAATGTGATCCAAGCAGATAGGGCTCGGTCGGCATAAGCTCGGAATTCTTCTTTTCAGGCTCGCAGTTCTGCGCACACCACAGGTTCGCCTGCCCGCATGTCATGTCGAGGAAGTCTTCCCATGCCTCTGACTCAAGATGCTTTAGATCTTTCTTGCTCATGGTTGCGGCGATCGTTGCCAGTGCAGTAACGGTATCCATCATGATGGGACCGCGGCCTTCTTTCATTTCAAACAGCATCAAATGGTTACGCAGACAGGTAGGTGTAATAGCTGCTGTTCCATAAGGAGCAAATTTTGCAAGTTCTGCTTTAGCTGCATCGCCTGCTGCAAAGTTTTCTCCAAGACCATTTAGAGTTTTGGCCTTGAACAGGAGGAACCATGCACCAACAGGTCCATAACCATCTTTAAAACGCGCTGGGGTGAAACGGTTTTCCATCATGGTAAGCTCTGCCCCAACTTTCATGGCCATGGTGTATGTGGAACCTGCATTCCACACTGGATACCATGCACGGCCCATACCTTCACCAACGGAACGTGGCTGATAAATGTTAACCGCGCCACCGCATGCTACCATCATGGTTTTGCACTTGATGATATATACTTTGTTTTCACGTACGGAAAAACCTACAGCGCCTGCAATACGGTTTTCTTCCTTAGCATCAAGAAGAAGCTCAACTATAAAACAACGCTCGATAATATTTTCTTCACCAAGAGCCTTTTTGGCAGCTTCTGCAACAATTCTCTTGTAAGATTCACCGTTAATCATGATCTGCCATTTACCTGTACGAACAGGTGTAGCACCTGCCTTCAATGTGCCCATCTTCTGGCCTGCTTTACCGTCCAGGGTTTTTCCATCTTCTGATTTCTTCCACATCGGAAGACCCCATTCCTCAAACAGATTGACTGAATCATCAACGTGGCAGCCGAGATCATAAATAAGGTCTTCGCGTACAATACCCATAAGGTCGTTGCGGACCATACGGACATAGTCTTCTATTTTGTTTGTGCCAATGTAAGTGTTAATAGCTGAAAGGCCCTGTGCAACAGCTCCACTACGTTCCATAGCGGCCTTATCGCACAACAGAACCGAAGCGTCGGTCCATTTTTTAATCTCAAAAGCAGTACCGCAGGCAGCCATACCGCCGCCCACGATCAGGATATCAACTTCTTTCTCGACTACTTCAGGATCCCTTACGGCCTTAATTTCACCCAAAGGTTTATTTGGTAATGCCATATTTTATCCTCCTTAAAAAAATATAATTCTTAAAATTATTTTATTTTAATAAATCTTAACAAACTTCAGCCTGCTTAAGCATTAGGTGCTTTGAGTGTGTAACCATCTGCCTCTTCTGTAGAAAGCAGTTCGCTGTCAAGGTCTTTTCCTTTGAGGTCATTATAGGCGTTGGCGGCTCCTTCAGCAGTGGTCCGGATAGGGAATTTAAAACGTTTGATGAGGCCATTCCTGAACTTACAGGTCCACATAACATCCTCTGTTCCAAGCATCGGCATAATACTGCTTCCAAGAGGAACAAAGTCAGAGTAACCTCTTACTTCGATTGCCTGTGTGGGACAAATCTTTACACAAGAGAAACATTCCCAGCACTGATTGGGCTCCTGGTTGTAAGCCTTCATTGCGTTCGGATCCAGAACCATAAGGTCGTTAGGACAAATGTACATACAAGCGGTTTTATCCCCGCCCTTACAGCCGTCACATTTTTCCTGAATAACATAACTTGGCATTAATATACCTCCTAATTTTGCTTTATTTTTGTAAGTATTTTAGTTGTTAAACAACCATTAAATTTCCTTACTATTAACACAATCTAAGCTCGTTGCACCTCCCTTCTTTAATATATTCACAAAAAATCCAATTCTCATCTATCATCTATATCAAATCAATTAAGAACTTGCTCAAAACACAGAGCAATAAATATTAATAAATATCTTTTAAAATCAACAAGATAGCTCTTAAGTAAATGAATGTATTTAATATCATCCATGTTTTTGATTGTCAAGAACTTTTGGCTGTTCAAATACCAAAATATATTTCAAACAAAACAAATATATCATTCAATAACTAAATATGGATAGCACAATACAATTTAGCCCCATATGTAGTATTATATATGTTATTCGGCTTTATTAATCTGAAGTTAATTCAGTTGGACTGTTAATAATTTATCGTTTATTATGCCAATGGGAAATATTTAAAACTCCATAAGAATTTATATAGCTTGAATTTTTTGTTGACATGACAGCGAAAAATGCTACCTCTTTCAAAAAACTAAGGAAGAGGAATAAATTTTATGAGTGAAAACTTTGTACCCCTATCATTAAACGATAGTTTTAGATTTAAATGCTCAGCAAGCGTGCCCTGTTTCAATGAATGCTGCAGAGACCTCAACCAGTTTCTAACTCCTTACGACATACTGCGGCTCAAAAACAACCTTGGCATACCTTCTAATCTTTTTCTAGAAAGCTATGCCACCCAGCACACAGGCCCTGAATCAGGGCTTCCCATAATTACCCTTAAACCTGCTTACACTTCTGAATTAAAATGCCCATTTGTCTCTACTTCTGGTTGCACTGTTTACAAAGATCGGCCATCATCATGCCGCACCTACCCTCTTGCCCGCGTTTTAACGCGCTCCAGAGAAACAGGTCAAAATGTTGAACAGTATCTGTTGATTAAAGAGCCGCACTGCCAGGGATTTAAACAGGGACAAATTAATACAGTCAGGGAGTGGATAAAAGAACAGGGTATTGAAATCTATAATAATATGAATGACCTGTTAATGGAAATCATCAGCCTTAAAAACCGTTTTATGCCCGGTCAACTATCTATTAAATCGGAAAGATTTTTTCACATGGCATGTTATGACCTTGATACGTTCAGGTCTCATATATTTGATAAAGGAATACTGGATGATCTTGCTCTTGACTCAAAAACACTGGATATTATCAAAAAAGACGATGTCGAACTTTTAAAACTGAGCCTTAAGAGTATAAAAATCAAAATGTTTGGCATAAAATAATTTGTAACGGCCTTATAAAATATATCCGCTTCAGGCATAATTAAATTGAAGAACCCTGTACAAGCTACAGGGAATCTTCGACCGTAAGGAAATTGGCCATTTTTAGATTCGCTCGCTAACCCCGCAGCAAGCTACAGGGAATGCGCTCGCTATTGCGGTTCAACTACAGGTTTTACATTATGGATATTAAAGATAAAGTAGCTTTGGTTCTTGGAGCTATTAAAGGCATAGGAAAAGGCGTAGGGCTTGCCCTGGCAAGAGAGGGGGTTAAAGTTGCCTTAAATTATTTTGACTGGGAAGAAAATCTTGATGAATTGAAAAATGATTTCGCTAAAACAGATGTTGAACACCTTATTATAAAGACAAACTTGCTTGAGACTGAAAAAGTTCAAGGATTAATAAGAAAAGTTATTGATCGCTTCGGCCGCCTCGACATCCTTATAAATAACATAGAACGCGGAGGCTGGCCTGTAGTCCATGGAAAATATATCCAAGAGCAGTGGGATCTTGAAATGGCTACGACTCTTCGGGCCAAATGGTGGGTTTTTGATTCAGCTCTCCCCTATCTTAAAGCTTCAGGAAATGGTGCGGTAATAAACTTTTCCTCTATTGCCGGCATTACCGGCAGATCAGGGCCAGCAAGCTTTATCTTTAATGATGGATTTGCAGCGGCTAACCGGGGGATATCTCTCCTCACAGAAACATGGGCACGTATCGGAGCACCTCAGGTCCGTGTAAATGAAATAATGCTGGGAATCGTTGAGACCAGACATGGTGAAAAAACAAGAGGGTGGGGGCTGTTAGACCAAGAACAGCGCAAATCGCTAATTAATCACACACTGCTCGGACGAACGGGTACTATTGAGGATGTAGTTAATGCCGTTCTATTTGTTGTTAAGGATGCGCCATTTATGACTGGAAGTGTAATTAAGATTGATGGAGGCTATACACTTGGCGGAGAAAAAGTTCAACCCATGCCAAAAGGAGTTTTATGAGAAAACTACCTGTGCCTTATGGATTTAGTCTTAATACCCCATAGAAAATACTTGACCCATTCAAAACCTAACTTCATCAATTCCACATCATCTTTTCTTACCTTTTTTAAAACTTCATTTTTTATCTTGTATCTTTTCAAAAAGCTGCTGTTAAACAAAAAATCGCGAAAAAGATCTATGTTGTATATCGCCATAAAAGCCATTTTTCCCTTTGGACCGGTTGCCCCTTCCATGCCCCATGGATCAACCTGGAATAAACTCTTTAACTCAGACCATTTTATAGTCATTTTGTTATATATTGCTGCATCCTGGTCATTTGCCCAAGATTCCGTAGTCCACTGTTCGCTTTCGTACTGCCCAAGGCAAAACTCAGGAGGTCTGAAAAAATGAACCAGACTTGTTTTTTTTGTCCCTGCATCATAAATGACGCCCTGTTCTACAGGAAACGTACGGCAAGTATCTGGGCGGTCCGGATAAACCGAACAGCCTGATTCGCTTAAGAAAGGGCATGTCCTTTCTTCATCCTGTGACATGCGAAGGAGTACATCGGGGAAAAAACTGGAATCACGCATAACGATATCTGCATGTCTGTCAATAAACTTATCCGAAGTGATTCCAAGTCTATTTTTTAGTCTTACGACATCATATGGATATAAAAAAAGGTTTAGATTTCGGCAGCACTTATTGAAACAAGAAAGCCCTGGGTGGCATTGAAATGAAAAAGTATCATTTTTTTCGAGCCTTCTACCGGCTATCTTATCAAGAGCATCTATATCTAAATATTTCATAATTCAAAAAACTAAAGTATTATGATTTTTTAAATTTCTGAGAATGCGCTTCAAGAAATCAACATCTGTGCCACTGTCATTTTAAACTTCTGCGTAAAACCGGCTACTTCTCTTAACTCCCTTTCAAGGTTAGCCATTTCAACATAAAAAGGTGTTCTGTCAAATTTAATATATTTTTTCCCTTCACACTGTTTTTCAAAGGCCTCGCACCCAGGGCTATACATTATGCCCTGGCCGGGTCTTTGAAGCTGATGCGGGATACCATGCAGTCTGCATATCATAGGACGATATTCATATAATATGCACAAACCGTCAAAATTCAGAGGGCACAACAATCGCACGGTTTTTCCTGCTTTATCATACTCTATGGTTTCAGCGCATACTTCTATAGCTCTTTCTGATACCCGATTCTGTATCTCATGTTCAAGAGTGCTGTATCCCTGCCTGATAAAAAGATATTCTAAAAGTGTATGATGATAGAAACGCGTATAACAGCAATTATCCTCGCATCCATTACAGAAAAAACCATAATAATCAGCCGCCTCTTGATATTTTTTCCCCATATCCTCCCATATTGTTCTCAGCCTTTGCAAAAAAGACAAATACTTATCTTGATTAGGTATAATTTGTTCAAGATTTAAAGGCATCTAACATCCGATTCAAACAAGCGGGGAAGGAAAAAAGATTTTCTCATAAAGATCAAGAGCATATCTGTCTGTTATACTGGCAATTAAATCACAAACAGTCCTCTCTCTGGATTGGCTGTTATTCATGCAATCTGCCATTTCCATATTTTCGAGTTCTCTTTGAAGGTCATCTTTATTATTTAAAAAAAAGGAATATAGTTCGGAAAGAATTTTTTTTGCCTTTACAAACTCATTGTGCACTTGAGGCGAGCGATATACATTTTCATAAAGAAACTCTCTTAAAGTCTTCATCGCGGAATATACTTTATCACTAATGCGCAGGCACAATTCATCATCTATAACTTCACTGGACGAAATAACATCAGCAATCATTGTCCTGGCTCGCTCCGAATGCGAACGCCCAATTATCTTCAAGCAGGATTCAGGCACCTGGTCGGAACTTATAACGCCACTCCTGATCGCATCATCAAGATCGTGGTTCAGGTATGCAATTATATCGGCAACACGCAGTATTCTGCCCTCAATGGTATATGCCTGTTCTGATGGATCGCTCGGCATAATGTTTCCATATCCTTTTGAATGTTTTAAAATCCCATCACGCACCTCATAAGTAAGGTTAAGTCCTTTTCCATTATTGCTTAAAACATCTACAACGCGCAGGCTCTGCTCATTATGCGAAAAGCTCTCTGAATATATTTCTTTGAGAGCTGTTTCTCCGCCATGACCAAATGGTGTATGTCCAAGATCATGGCCGAGAGCAATGGCTTCAACCAAATCTTCGTTTAAACGCATTGCTCTGGCGATTGTTCTTGCTATTTCCGACACTTCCAGAGTATGGGTCAGTCGTGTTCGATAATGATCACCTAAAGGAGATAAAAAAACCTGGGTTTTGTGTTTCAACCGCCTGAAGGCATTGGAATAAACAATTCTATCTCTATCTCTCTGAAAAGCAGTGCGGATGGGGCAAGGTTCTTCCTCTCTCATTCGACCCCTTGTTTCCGAACTAAGACAACCAAATGGAGAAATAAATGTCTTCTCACGCTTTTCAAAATCTTCTCGTATCGACATAATCTTTATTCCAATCCTATTTGGGGTTTATAAAAAATTTATTTTGATAATTTTCCAACCCGTTTGTCAAAAAAAGCTTTCTATTAAACAAACTAAAGTGTAAAAATAACTTTAATATTAATTATTCACAGGCATAAATAATTGTAAAGCAATAATTCACTATTTTATTTATACAACAATTATTATGTATTGGATGCTATAAAATGAATAATCATCATCTAATACTTGGCGAACTTGTTGATTTTATAACCGGTGAAACCATAACAGATACCCATGACGAACGGTATAGACAAAAATTAGCTAAAATACTTGTAACGACTAAAGGATATCATAAATATAATATTAAACCACGCTGTAACCTTCTTGTAAAGGCAGCAGATAAAAGCGCTATTGTTACAGTTGATTTCAAGGTTATCTTAAATGAAAAAGTTTGCATGATAGTGAAATATGCCCCAGGTTCTTTGGTAACCAGGCATCGTCCTGCATTGGCTGCCTCAAGGCTTATAGCGCCATACCAAGTCCCAGTCGTTGTTGTAACAAATGGCGAAGATACGAATATCCTGGATGGCTCAACAGGGAATATAACCGGCTATGGCTTTGAATCTATACCTTCAAAAGCTGAACTAAATGATATAGTAGCTAAAAAGCATTTTGATCCGGTTCCGATAAATAAGGCGGAAATTGAATCAAGAATTATGTATGCTTATGAAGTTGACGGGAGTTGTCCTTGCGATAACACTATATGCAGAATTAAAAGCTAACAAAAAACAATTTTACTGGATGCTACTTTTTATTGATTTTGACCAGCATTTCACATAAGTAGATACCCAAGGGCTTACGCCCGTGGTCTTCAGCGTAATTTTTGATAACGCATAAAATAATGTTTAAGATAGTTGTATTATTGAAAGTTATAATTATCTTTGTCTTCTAAGTTGGTTGGTTAGCGCGTTGTATAAGGCCGATGGATTATAAATACTTTATGGGAAAGGCAATTGAGAGGGCGGAAAAAGCGTTATATGCTGGTGAATTCCCGGTCGGCTGCGTGATCGCATATAATAATAACATTATAGCCGCCGGCTCCCGAACCGGCACTGCTGGAAATTTTATAAATGAAATTGATCATGCTGAAATAGTTACATTAAGAATTCTTGCTGAATTCAAAGAAAATGTGGATCGAAGTAAAATAGTGCTCTTTTGTACTTTAGAACCATGCCTTATGTGTTATAGTGCTATTCTTTTGAGCGGCATCGGCAAAATTGTTTATGCTTACGAAGATATTATGGGCGGCTGCACTAGATGTAATTTGACAAAGATAGCCCCTTTTTATAAAGAGCACCGGATCGAAATTGTACATAATATTTTGCGAGATAAAAGCATGAAACTTTTTAAGGTCTATTTTGAAAATCAAAAAAACACTTACTGGAAAGACAGCCTTTTAGCCAGATATACGCTCAGGCAATAATACCCTAACCGGGACAAACCGGAAACCCGTAACTCGTAACCCGTAACCCTTGATACTGACAACCTGAGTAGTTACATTTTTTTGTTGCATTTTTTTGTTGCATTTCTTTATGTTGTTATATATGCACTAAATTTATATTAATTAAAGCAGGTTAACAAGTAAGCAATAACAAAATCAGCGTGTTATAAATACAACTTGATATTAACCCCAAATCAATCAATAAATATCGCTGCCTTAGGAGGTAAAAAGTATAGCTATATCGAAGAAAACACACAGGTCGGACAAATTTGACGAAACAAATATTAATAACAATATAAGAGCAAAAGAGGTGAGAGTTATTGATCCTGACGGCAATCAGGTGGGTATTATACCAACTTATAAAGCACTTGCGACAGCCGGTGATTTCGGTCTTGATCTTGTAGAAATTTCTCCTAATGCCAACCCGCCTGTATGCAAAATAATGGATTACGGCAGATACAAATATGAGCAGACCAAAAAGAAACAGGACGCCAAAAAGAAACAAAGCACATTTCAGGTCAAAGAGATAAAAATACGTCCCAAGACCGGAGAACATGATCTGAACATCAAGATTGGCCATATTAAAAAGTTTATAGGCAAAAAGGACAAGGTTAAAGTTACAGTTATGTTCAGAGGACGAGAAATAGCGCTTTCAGAGCTTGGCAGGGATTTGCTCAAAAAAATTGCTGAAGAAACTGATGATATTGCAGTAGTAGAGCAATATCCTAAATTTGAAGGCCGTACAATGATGATGATCCTATCACCAAAGTAATTACTGTAATAAATTTTTGATATATTACGCTCCTACAAGCGACATAATTATTAGAATATAAGACAATAAATTTATATGGAATTTTCAATAGATGGCGTGAGCCGCTATTTGCAGTTGCTCGCGCCATCTATGTTTTAAATAGGGAGAATAAAAACAATGCCAAAAATTAAGACAAATAGATCTGCAGCAAAGCGTTTCAAAAAAACAGGTACAGGTAAATTCGTATTTTCGAAAGCAAACGCAAGTCATATTTTGACTAAAAAAACATCCAAGCGAAAGAGGTCTTTAAGGAAGCGCCAGCTTATTAGCAAACCAGATAGAAAAGAGATAAAACTACTTCTGCCCAATGGTTAATTAAACACGTCTCGGAATTTCTACAACCTATTGAAATTCCTTCGACTTTAGTCGAGTAGTTAAATAGTCGAGTCGTCGAGTTGTAAGAGTCCTTGAACCACTTGACTACTCGACCACTTGACCAATTGTGAGCGAAGCGAACTAAGTTCAACCTGGGTTTATAAGTAGTTCGATTATAAGGAGTAATACTATGCGAGTAAAAAGAGGTTTTAAAGCAAATAGACGTAGAAAGAAAATTTTAAAATTAGCCAAAGGATACCGTGGAGGCCGCAGCAAACTATTCAGGACAGCTTCAAATGCTGTTGATAAGGCATTAATGTATGCTTATCGCGATCGAAAGGCGCGAAAACGTGATTTCAGAAAACTCTGGATCGCAAGGATAAATGCAGCGACTCGCATGAACAATTTATCATACAGCAAATTTATTCACGGATTAAAACTCGCCAATATCGAGATTGACCGAAAAGTCCTTGCAGAATTAGCTGTCTCTGATCCTTTTGGATTTGCCAAGATAGCCGAACTTGCTTCACAGCAAATATAGCGAAAGTCGATGCCAAAACCTTTAAGGTTAAAATTAGAGCAAAAAAAGTGGCAAAAACCATAGAACAGATTTATGAAGAAGCACTCAGGGAAATAAAATCCGCTTCAAATATTGAAAGCATCAAAACTCTTTCAATCCGTTATCTTGGCCGAAAGGGTGTAATAACTCATTTTTTAAGAAACATTTCAAACCTTCCTCTGGAAAAAAGAGCAGATGTTGGGAAAAGGGCTAACGATGTAAAAAAGAGCTTAGATAAGGCTTTCAATCAGGCGTTAAAAGCTCTTGAAACAAAATCTTTACAAAAAGATTATAAAATTGATGTTTCGTTGCCGGGAAGAGCGATACAGCAGGGTTTTTTACATCCAATAACTCAAATTACATGGCAGATATGTAAAATTTTAGAAAAAATTGGGTTTGATATAGCTGAAGGGCCTGAAGTCGAAACAGATCATTACAACTTTGAAGCTCTTAATATTCCCAAAAATCATCCTGCAAGGGAAATGCAGGATACTTTCTATGTTTCAGACAATATAGTTCTTAGAACTCATACATCATCAATCCAGGTCAGGATAATGGAAAAGCTTACTCCGCCTGTGAGGATTATTGCGCCCGGCAAGGTTTACCGCTGTGATTCCGACCTGACACATACCCCCATGTTTCATCAGGTAGAAGGCTTAATGGTTGATGAAGGTATTTCTTTCGGTGATCTAAAAGGCATACTTACAACTTTTATCCACCACATTTTTGATGAAAAGACAACTCTCAGATTCCGCCCAAGCTTCTTTCCTTTTACCGAACCAAGCGCCGAGGTTGACATACGTTGCGTCATGTGCAGGGGTAAGGGGTGCAGAGTATGTTCACACACAGGATGGCTTGAAATTATAGGCGCAGGCATGGTCCATCCGGCTGTGTTTGAAAATGTTGGATATGATACAACACGTTATACAGGACTTGCCTTTGGCATGGGAGTAGAACGTATTGCCATGTTGAAATATGGAATTGACGACATTCGGAAATTCTTTGAAAATGATTTGAGATTTTTAAGGCAGTTTTAATATGAAAGTTAGTCTAAGCTGGCTAAATGATTATATCCCAATAGATAAGGAATCATATAGTAGTATCGCCGATGCACTCACTATGGTGGGACTTGAGGTTGATTCAATTACAGACAGGTACGATTACTTAGACAGAATTATTGTTGGACGTATTCTTAATATCAAACCTCACCCAAATGCTGAAAAGCTTAAAGTGTGTGACGTTGATATTGGAAACCGTGTCATCCAGGTTGTATGTGGAGCGCCGAATATACATGAAGATATGGTCGCGCCGGTAGCTTTGCCGGGCACCCGATTCCCAGATGGACCTTTACTTGAAAAAGGAAGAATCCGAAACGAAATATCAGAAGGGATGCTTTGCAGCGAAGCAGAACTTGGTCTTGGCTCAGACCGCAGCGGCGTCATGATCCTTGATCAAAAACAATTGATAGGGAATAAGTTGGCAAAAGCTCTTGAGCTTTCAGACGTGGTTTTTGAAATCGACCTTACCCCAAACAGGCCGGATTGTCTAAGCATAATCGGAATAGCCCGTGAAATAGCTGCTATTCAGCAAACCACAATAAAATATCCTGAAACATCGCTTTCAGATTCCAGCAACAGAATTTCCGACTTCACATCTATTACAATTAAGGCACCGGATCTTTGCCCAAGGTATGCAGCAAGACTTGTTTTTGATATTAATATTGCTCCTTCTCCCTTTTGGCTGCAAGACCGTCTAATGTCGGTCGGCTTAAGACCTATAAACAATATAGTCGATATAACAAATTTTGTATTGATGGAAACAGGACAGCCTCTTCATGCATTTGATTTTGACCGGCTGTCAGATCACAGAATAGTCGTCCGCCAGGCAAAAAAAAGTGAGACATTTATCACCCTGGACAAAAAAGAACATTTGCTTACCCCTGATATGCTTATGATCTGCGATGGTGAAAAACCTGTTGCGCTGGCGGGTATCATGGGTGGACGCAATTCTGAGGTAACGGAATCAACTACCAGAGTTCTTATCGAAAGTGCTTATTTTACGCCTGTGGGGATTCGCAAAACTTCAAAAAAATTGGGCATAAACTCTGAATCCTCACACCGTTTTGAACGCGGCGTTGATCCTGAGGGTATTATTACGGCTTTGAATAGAGCTGCCCAGCTTATGTCAGAACTTGGCAAGGGTAGTTTAATTGAAGGAATTATAGATAAATATTCTAAGGTCATCAATGCAAGGGCTATAACTTTAAATGTTGGAGACACTAATCGTCTTCTTGGAACCAGTTTTGACTATGACGAAATCAAAAATTTACTAAAATCAATTGAATTCAATGTTGAAAAAACAGGCAATGATGGGCTTGTGGTTATTCCGCCTTCCTTCAGAGTTGACATAGCAAGGCAGGTTGATCTTATGGAAGAAATTGCTCGTCTGTCCGGCTATAACAATATACCAACAACTTATCCCTTAATACCAGCAAAGGCCAGACAACCTGAAAAACAATTTAATTTAAGAAACAGGCTAAAAAGAATTATGGCCGGCTTTGGGTTTACTGAAACAATTAATTACAGTTTTATAAATAGATCATCATGTGATAGTCTCAGACTTGAATCCGCTGACCAAAGAAGAAATATGGTAGACATATTGAACCCTTTGACAGAGGAGCAGGCTGTTATGAGGACATCATTGATACCTGGCCTTCTAGAAACAATTCACCGCAATATAGCAAAGCAGATCAAGAGTCTGAGATTATTCGAAGTTGGTAAAATCTATATCAGTAGAGGTAAGGACAACCTGCCGGAAGAAATAGAGATGATAGCCGGCATCTTGACCGGATCTTGGGCAGATGCCTCATGGCACTCAAAAGAAATTGGTTGTAATTTTTTTGACATAAAAGGAGTAGTCGAAGAGCTGCTAAACAGACTAAAAATTGACCATATAAAATTTACCTGCATGCCGGACAATTCATGTACTTATACCAGACCCGGGCACACCGCTCAAATTTTTCAAGAAAAAAAGTTTATAGGCATGGCTGGAGAAATACATCCTCAAGTTCTCCGCAATTTTGATCTAAAACAGACAGCCTTTATTTTTGAACTTGACTTGAATGTCATTTCTGATTTTATATCCGAAACTATTCGCTCAAAACCAATTCCCAAATTTCCATCTATTTCGAGAGATATTACCGTTATAATAGATAAAGATTTGGAATCCTCTAAACTGCTTGAAATTATTAAAGAATTAGGCGAAGAATTGATTGAAAATTTTTATTTGTTTGATGTATTCGAAGGTGATACTATTCCTCAAAATAAAAAAAGCATATCTCTGAGAATAACTTACAGATCAAAGCATAAAACCTTAGAAGATAATGAAGTAAATTATATCCATAAAAATATTACAGACAGGCTTCTTAAAAAATTCGATGCTTCACTTCCAACATGACAACAATTAATAAATGTTCGAAGATGCAAAACAACAACACACATAAAAAAGAATTGCCTGACAAACTATATTTCAAGATAGGAGAAGTCAGTGAAATCGCTGGACTTCCATCATATGTTCTAAGATTCTGGGAAAGCGAATTCGCTAAAATAAATCCCAAGAGAACTCCCACGGGCCAAAGGCTTTACAGAAAAAGTGATATTGAACTCATTTTAAAAATTAAACATCTTCTTTATGAAAAAAAATTTACTATTCAGGGTGCCAAAAAATACTTAAACTCCCAATACAAAGAAAAAAAGGGAAAATTATCAACTGATATTGTTGATGAAATCCGATCAGGACTAGAACAAATTCGGGATATGCTTGTTTAATTCCTTTGAACCGCAATAGCGAACACATTCCCCGTAGCTTGCTGCGGAGTTAGCGAGCGAATCTAAAAATGGCTAACTTCCTTACGGTCGAAGATTCCCTGTAGCTTGCTACATGGTTCTTCAATTCCTTATTTAAATGTATTGACAAGGAAAAATTTTTGTCGTATTTTTTAAAAGTTTAGGAGGCGGGCATAGCTCAGCTGGTAGAGTACAAGCTTCCCAAGCTTGGTGTCGCGAGTTCGAATCTCGTTGCCCGCTCCAGTTAGAAAGTCCGCCTTTGCCATTTTATGATGATTTAAGGGCAGAGAGCTTTATCTAATTATGTGTGGTTTGGTTTATTTCTTATGATGAGTTACATGAACAGATAAAGTTTTTCGATCCATAACTTAAGGGTCTAATTGAATGATAGGAGACGGGCGGCAGCCCGTTTTTGTTTTTTAAATGAGCGATGTTTCACGATGGAATCGCAAAGAAAAAAAAGAAATAAATTAATAAAAAACCAGGAGCCGGAATTCGCTGAAGAGAAATTTTCTCTTAAAAATAAAGAGGAATTTATTGCTCAAGTCAAGGACTTAACTGAACCTTTGTGCGAAGCCAGGGGAATGGAACTGGTACATATTGAATACCGAGGGGAAAGCAGGGGCTTTATACTACGTATCTATATAGACAAACCAGGAGGAATTACACTGGATGATTGTGTATTTATTAACCGCCAGTTGAATGATATCCTGGATGTACATTTTGATAGGAGCAGTTCATTCAGTCTTGAGGTGTCATCTCCAGGTCCTGATCGTCCCTTAAGCAAAAAACTCGACTTCGAAAAATTTAGAGGAAAGGTTGCAAGAATTAAAACAATAGCTCCTATTAATGGACAGAAAAATTTTAAGGGTGTTTTGTTGAACATATCAGAAGAAACTATAAATATATCATTAGATGATAAAACTGTTGCTATTCCTTTTAAGGAAGTTAAAAGTGCACGGCTCGTCGATAATTTCGAAGTTCATAAATAGAGATTTATTGGGAATAGAACTGGTTTCAAACATTATGGTAGTTTTATTGTAAAATATTTGAAGCTGCTTCTAATTTTAATGGAGAAAACGAATGTTTATATCAGATATAAAACGTGTTGTTGAGCAGGTTAGCAGAGACAAGGGTATTGACCGTGAAGTTCTTATTAAGGCGCTTGAAGATGCTCTGAAATCTGCGGCCAGAAAAAAATTCGGAAGCAAAATTGATATTGAAGTTAAATATAATGAAGAAGCAGGTGAAATAGAAGTATTTCAGTTTAAAGAGGTAGTGGAAAATATCACCGAACCAGATCTTCAAATCACGCTTGAAGAAGCATACAAGCTGGATCCCGAATGCACAATCGGTGACAGCCTCGGCACAAAAATGGATGCTTCAACTTTCGGTAGAATAGCTGCCCAGTCAGCCAAGCAGGTTATCATTCAAAAAATGAAAGATGCAGAAAGAGATGCAGTTTATTCCAGATTTATTGATAGAAAAGGCGAAATAATTAATGGAATTGTTCAGCGCGTTGATCGCGGTGACATCATAGTCAATCTGGGCCATACAGAAGGTATTCTTCCTGAACGAGAGCAAGTTCCAAAAGAAGTATATCGAAGAGGTGATCGCGTCAGGGCTCATATATTAGACGTGCTTCATGACTCTCGGGGGCCTCAGATTATACTTTCGAGGACACACCCAAGCTTTCTTGTCAGCCTTTTCAAAACAGAAGTGCCCGAAATTAGCGAAGGTATAGTTAGCATAATGTGTGCTGCCCGTGAACCGGGCATAAGGGCAAAAATTGCTGTTTCTTCAAATGATTCAGATATTGATCCTGTCGGCGCATGCGTTGGAATGAAGGGTAGTCGTGTGCAAAATGTTGTTCAGGAACTCAGGGGCGAAAAAATTGATATTATATCATGGCATATCGATCCTGCAAAATTTGTTTGCAATGCTCTGTCGCCTGCCGAAATATCCAGAGTCATTATCGATGAAGAAAACCGTTCCATGGAAGTAATTGTTCCAGATGAATTTCTTTCAATAGCTATCGGGAAAAAAGGTCAAAACGTACGGCTTGCTTCAAAACTCACCAAATGGCATCTTGATGTAATTAGTGAAACAAAATACAGCCAGGCTATGCAGAATGGCTACAACTCTCTTGTGGCCTTGCCTGGAGTTGGTATCAGCATGGCAGACGCATTATATGAAAAGGGTTTCTTTTCCGCTGAAGAAATAAGTAACTCTTCATTAGAAGATTTGATGCAAATTAGAGGCATTGCCAAAGAAAAAGCGATAAAGCTTCTTGAAACCGCAAAAAAATATGTTGCGAATACTGATAATTCAGATGAAGTATCTAACAAGATTTCATCAGATAATACGTTAAGTGATGATGATACATCTGAATCAATAGAATCATCTGATTCAGATATCAGGAAAAATATAGGCGCAGATAAAGGCGATGATGAAGACGCCTTGAGTGATGCTCCATTAACAGATCTTGAGGAAAACAACAGCGAACAGCTTTAAAACAATCGAATTAAGGGGGTTGGATGGGGAACATCAGAGTATATGAGCTCGCCAGAGAACTTAATATAAAGAACAAAGAGCTACTTGAACAATTAGGAAAGATGTCTATTAGCGTAAGCAACCATATGAGTTCTCTGGACGATAAAACAGTAGCCAGAGTCAAAGCAAATCTTCTCGGCAATAAAACCGATGTCGTCGAAATGACACGAATAAAACCGACTGTTATTCGAAGACGTAAAAAAAATGCGCCTGTTGAAACAGTTCCTGAAGAAGAAGCGCCCCTGCCCCCCCCACCCCTTGCAGAAGTTGAAGTTGAAAAGGCTGAAAAGCCTAAAAAAGCAAAAAAGAAAGATGCTGAAAAAGGCGTAGCCGAAAAAAAAGAAACGCCGGCAAAAGATGAAAAGATTGACGAGACTGTTCAGAAAACAGTCCCTGTAGAAGAGAAAAAGGAACCCGAACAGCCGCCTGTAACAAAAAAGGCTGAAGCAGTAACTTTTCCTAAGGGGAAAAAGCCTAAAAAAGCAAAAAAGAAACTCAAAAAAGAAATGCCGGCAAAGATCATAAAAATGCCGATACCCCTTGAAGAAAAGCCACCTGAGCCCGAACAACCCCAGGTGGAGAAACTTAAAGCAAAAGTTGAAAAACCACCCGAAATAGAAAAAGTAAAAGAGGAACCGATTAGCGAAAGCGTTCAAAAGGATTTACCCTCAAAAGAAATAAAAGAAAAAAAGAAAAAGAAAAAAGAAAAAAAACAGGAGCTGGAGCTGGAAGAACCTGTCAAGGATAAAAAGTTCTTCAAAAAGAAAATCTCTTTCCGAAAAAAAGAGGTCGTTGAAGGAGCAGACCTTTATCCGAAACAACTTCGGGGCCGAAAAATACATAGGGCCGCCGCTAAAAGCAAAGCAGCCGTACAGGGACAAAAACCTCAAATTACAATACCGAAAGCTATTAAACGCAGGGTTAAAATTGACGACACCATTGTTCTGGCTGATCTGGCAAAACGCTTGGGAATAAAAGCTAATGAAATGATTAAAGCCCTTATGGACATGGGTGTTATGGCAACCGTAAATCAGACAATTGACTTTGATACAGCTGCTCTTATTGCCACAGAATTTAATTACGAAGTAGAAAGAGCTTCTTTTGAGGAAAATGTTCTATTAAAAGTTGAAAAAGACGATCCGGACAAACTAATTGCGAGGCCTCCTGTTGTTACCATTATGGGGCATGTTGACCACGGCAAGACATCTCTCCTTGATGTAATTCGCAAAACCAAAGTAACGGAAGCCGAGGCAGGGGGAATTACACAACATATAGGGGCTTATTACGTATCTGTAGATAAGGGGCAAATTGTCTTCCTGGATACACCGGGACATGAAGCTTTTACCGCAATGCGCGCTCGAGGCGCCAAGGTTACAGATATAGTAGTACTGGTTGTTGCCGCCGACGATGGTGTAATGCCGCAGACAATTGAGGCCATCAATCACTCTAAGGCTGCAAAAGTACCGATTATTGTCGCTATAAACAAAATCGACAAATTGAATGCCGATCCCGAACGTGTTAAACGCGAACTCTCTGAATTAGAATTAACGCCCGAAGATTGGGGTGGAAATACAATATTTGTCAATGTTTCTGCTAAAACTGGTCAGGGCATAAATGATCTTCTTGAAATGATACTTCTTCAGGCTGAACTTTTAGAACTCACAGCCAATCCAGACAAGCTTGCCAAAGGTAATGTTGTTGAAGCAAAGATAGATTCCGGCAGAGGCGCTGTTGCCACTATACTTATACATGAAGGCACTCTTCATACAGGTGATATGGTAGTATGCGGAATACATTACGGAAAAGTTCGGGCTATGTTGAATGACAGAGGAATGCATATAGAAACTGCAGGCCCCTCAATGCCTGTCGAAGTATTAGGTCTTTCCGGGGTACCCAACGCAGGAGATGTGTTAATAGCGCTTGCAGATGATAAAGACGCCAAACAGGTTAGTATGCACCGGATGCAGAAACAGAGATCAAAAGACCTTTCAAAAACCAGCAGATTGAGTCTTGAAAAACTTTTTGAAAAAATGCAGAAGGGTGAAACTAAAGAGCTAAATCTTATCATTAAAGCAGACGTGCATGGTTCTATTGAGGCTCTGAGCGATTCCCTGGTCAAACTATCCAACGATGAAGTGAAAATAAATATTATACACTCAGCGACTGGAGCAATTATCGAATCAGACATATCGCTGGCCGCCGTATCTAACGCCATAATTATAGGTTTTAACGTACGTCCCAGCTCAAAAGTTCATGCGTTGGCTACTGAAGAAAACGTTGATATGCGTTTTTATAATGTCATATACAATGTAATCAAAGAGATCAAAGATGCTATCGTCGGCTTGATGAAGTCAACCTTTGAGGAGCGAATACTTGGAAAAGCAGAAGTCAGAGAAGTATTTCATGTTCCTAAAATCGGTGCAATTGCTGGTTGCTATGTAACGGATGGGAAAATTGAACGCGGTCAGCTTGCACGCCTGATCAGAGATGGTATCGTTTGCTATGACAGCAAGATCTCTTCCCTTAGACGTTTCAAAGATGATGCCAAAGAAGTTCAAAGCGGGTATGAATGCGGAATTAGTATCGACAATTTTAACGACATTAAGATAGGTGATATAATTGAATGTTATTACCTTGAAGAAATTAAGCCTGAATTCGAATAAGAAAGCATGGGTCAGGAATTAGGGAGCAGGTATTGGGTATTGGGTGGTTGAGCGTAACTTTTTGCAATTTGTAAAGTAAGAAAATGGTTGTCGGTATCGGAATTATCACATTCAGACTGCATGACTGCCGCTCATTAAAAAGTAAAAGAAAGATTGTAAAGTCCATTATCGCCAGGATACACAACAATTTTATTGTATCGGTCGCAGAAGTGGGCTCAAATGACATTCACCAAAAGGCGGAAATAGGTTTTGCAATAGTAGGCAATAACCGTATGGTGATAAATTCCCGTATCGATAAAATTTTCAACCTTGCCGATATGATAGGACTGGCTGAGATTATTGATACTGAAATGGAAATTATTAATTTATGAAATCATTTCCACGTTCCGACAGAATTGGCGGCCATATACAAAGGGTTTTGTCAGACTTATTGCAAAAAGATATTAAAGACCCTCGCCTTGAGATGGTTATAATTACTGATGTCAAGTTGTCGCATGATTTAAGAAAAGCCAGTATATATTTCACCACCTCTGCCCGAAAAAACATAGAGAGGACAATGGAAGGTTTTAAAAGCGCGCATGGATATGTAAAACGTATTCTCGCCCGCCATCTTGGTTTGCGCTATATGCCTGATGTCGAATTTTTATATGATGAATCCTTTGACTATGCTTCACGCATAGATAAATTACTCAAAGCTACAAAAACAGATAATGAAAAAGATTATAAACCATCTGAAAAATAGCAATCATGTTATAATTGCCTCTCACACAAATCCCGACGGAGATGCGATAGGCTCGTTGATTGCTATGGGTATTGCCCTTGATACATTGGGGAAAAACACAACTCTTTATAATGAAAGCCCTATTCCATCTGCATATCGTTTTCTACCGTCTGTTGAAAGGATTGTACGCCAAATTAAGGAAACAAATATTTATGATACCGCCGTTATTCTCGACTGTGCGGATTTTCAGCGTATTGGCAAACTCTCTTCGGCTGTCAGCCGGATACCGGTAATAATAAACATTGATCACCATACAACTAATACCGGATTCGGCAATATTAATCTTATAGATACATCTGCATGTGCCACAGCAGAGATAATCTACAACCTGTTAATAGAAATGGCTCTCCCCATTAATAACAGCACAATTGCCACCTCAATATATACAGGTATTTTGACTGATACAGGGTCATTTCGTTTTTCAAATACAAATAAATCTGCTTTTGCAATCTGTGAAAAAATGGTTGAAGCCGGAGTTGATCCATATAATGTTGCCCGGAATATTTATGACAGATACTCTCTTGGGCGGATAAAGCTTCTAACTATGGCGCTTGAATCTATCAAAATTTCAGATAACGGCAAAATGGCCATGATGATATTAACAAAAGGCATGCTTGATGAAACAGGGACTCGTCCTGATGACATAAACGGCCTTATCAATTATGCAAAAAGTATAGAGAATGTTAAAGTTGCCGTACTTATACATGAATTATCAAATGGAAAAAGAGTATCAGAAAAGCCTGACCATTACCATGTTAGCCTCCGTTCTGATGGAACGGTTGATGTGGCCGTAATAGCCAGTTCGTTTGGCGGTGGCGGGCATAACAGGGCAGCAGGATTCAGTACTGACTCAACGCTATCTAATATAAAAACGCAGATGTTAAACATTGCCGTTGAACTTTGATGTATGAAATTTATAGTAACCCTGAACCCTGAACCTTGAACTTTGAACTTTTTTAATATATGAATAATGAATTAAATGGAGTTATAGTTATAGATAAGCCCGCAAATATAACTTCAGCAAAAGTTGTAGCTATTATAAAAAAACTATTTAGAGCCGGAAAAGTCGGACATGCAGGGACTCTTGATCCAGAGGCAACAGGTGTTCTGTTATGCTGCGTTAATAAAGCAACAAAATTAGCCGGATTTTTTTTAAAGGGCAGTAAAAAATATGAGGCCGTACTGCACCTGGGAGTGGAAACAGACACTCAGGATGCCGCTGGAAAGATTATTTCTACAAGTGACGGACTGGATTTTACTGAAAAAACAATTCAAGCTGTATTTAGACAATTTGAAGGGACAATAGAACAGGTTCCACCAGCTTTTTCAGCATTAAAGCACAAAGGTATCCCATTATACAAGCTTGCGAGAAAAGGTGAATTTGTCACAAAATCTCCAAGACAAATTTTTATATCATATAACAAAATACTTAAAATAAATATGCCTTTTATAACTTTTGAGGTATGCTGTTCTTCAGGCACATATATCAGGACTCTATGCTCAGATATAGGCAAAGAGCTTGGCTGCGGCGGACATCTTAAAAAACTCAGAAGAATCGAAAGCAGTGGATTTACAATTAATGAAGCTGTAAGTTTATCAGACCTGGAACAACTGGTTTTAACCGGAACAATAAATGATAGAATAATATCCATGTCAGATGCCTTGCGCAATATGCCCGAATATATAGCCGATGAATTCCTGACCAAAAAAATACAGCACGGCATTATATTAACAACAAAGGATTTCATGCCGCAGAATACAGACAATTTAAAAAATTTTATCAAGATTGTTGATAATAATAATAATCTTATTACAATACTTCAATTCAAAGAAAATAGGAACAGATATAATTACTGCTGTGTTTTCAATTAAAACTTATTAAGCAACGGGAGGCAAAAAGTGGTATTAACTGTAGAAGATAAAAAGCAGCTTATTGAGCAATATAAACTGCACGAAACAGACACTGGTTCACCTGAAGTTCAAATCGGGCTTCTTACACATCGTATTTCTTATCTTACTGAGCATTTCAAGGTTCATAAAAAAGATCATCATTCCCGAAGGGGTTTGTTGATTTTAGTCGGCAGGCGCCGCAAATTATTAAACTATGTAAAAAACAACGATATAACACGATATCGGACAATAATTGCAAATCTAGGCCTTAGAAGATAATTATAAGCGTTTTATGATTAGCAATACAAGCATATAATAAGTTCTATATACTTATTTGTTAGAACTTGTTGTTTGGAGATAACTATGGAAAGTTTACTTAAAACAGAAGTCGGAGGAAAAACTCTTAGCATACAGACCGGCAAGGTCGCAAAACAGGCTTCCGGCTCAGTTGTGGTTCAATATGGAGAAACTATCGTACTGGTTACAGTTGTATCATCTCACGAGGAAAAAACGGTAGATTTTTTACCACTTACAGTTGAATATCAGGAAAAAATTTATGCAGCAGGCCGGATACCCGGGAATTATTTCAGACGCGAAATTGGAAGGCCATCTGAAAAGGAAACATTAACCGCCCGCCTTATTGACCGACCCATAAGGCCCCTCTTCCCCAAAAAATACAGCAACGAAACTCAAGTTATTGCCATGGTACTATCCATGGATCAGGAAAATGAACCTGATATCCTGGCAATGATAGGAGCTTCTGCCGCGCTTGAAATATCAGACATTCCATTTGAGGGCCCAATTGCATCTGTACGCGTAGGGCGAATAGATGGTAAATTAATAATCAATCCAACAATCAGTGAATGTGAAAAGAGCGATCTTAATCTCATTGTTGCGGGTTCAAAAACCGGCGTAGTAATGGTTGAAGGTGGAGGCAATTTAATAAGCGAAGAAGATATGCTTGAAGCCATATTCTTTGGTCATAAAGAAATGCAACCGGTCATAGATTTGCAAGTAAAGCTAAAAGAAATGAACGGAATCCCAAAACGTCCTTTTGCTCCCCCTGAAAAAGACGAAATGCTGGTAAAAAAAGTTGAAACAGCAGCCCATTCAAAATTGCGTGAAGCAATACTTATACCCGAAAAAATTAAACGTAGAACCGCTCTTCGTAACGTTAAATCTGAAATGCTTGAAAATATTGGTGAAGAATACACTGATCGGAAGGAAGAAGTCTATGATATTTTTAAAGAATTACAAAAATCAATTTGCAGAGATCTTATCCTGAAAGAAGGGCGTAGAATTGATAACAGGAAATTTGATGAAATAAGACCAATTACCTGTGAAGTCGGCGTTCTGCCAAGACCGCACGGCAGCGCTCTATTCACAAGAGGAGAAACTCAGGTATTAGGAATTATGACTCTTGGTTCAGGTCCGGATGAACAAAGGGTTGAGACACTTAGCGGGGAAGAACTCAGGCCATTCATGCTTCACTACAATTTTCCGCCCTATTCGGTTGGTGAAGTAAAACGAATCGGCGGCCCAAGCCGAAGAGATATAGGCCATGGGGGACTGTCAACCAGAGCTATTGAAAAAGTGCTTCCAGATAAAGAAGTATTTGATTATACAATTCGTATAGTATCAGAAGTATTGGAGTCAAACGGCTCTTCATCGATGGGAACTGTATGTTCAGGAATCCTGGCTCTTATGGACGGAGGAGTCCCAATTAAAGCACCTGTTTCCGGGATTGCAATGGGACTTGTAAAAGAAGGGGATAAGGTGATTATCCTGTCAGATATACTTGGCGATGAAGATCAAACTGGAGACATGGATTTTAAGGTCGCCGGCACACGTGATGGCATAACTGCCTTACAAATGGACATTAAAATTCACGAACTTTCAAAAGATATAATGGAGAAAGCCCTTGAGCAGGCCCGTGCCGGCAGACTTTATATTCTTGATAAAATGCTGGAAGCTCTTAAAGAACCCCGTAGTGTGATATCCCCCTATGCTCCAAAAATAATTACAATAAACATCCCTCCTGACAAAATAAGAGAAATAATAGGGCCTGGTGGGAAAACCATCCGGGCAATGCAGAGTGAGACAAATACCAGAATAGAAATAGATGATACGGGCCTTGTTAAAATTGCCGCGGTTTCCGAAAAAGACGCAGAGGCAGCATTGGAAAGGGTTAAGGAAATCATAAGAGAACCCGAGGTTGGAGCTATTTATGAAGGTACTGTCGTAAAGATAATGGACTTTGGGGCATTCGTCCAGATAATGCCCAATGTGGATGGCCTTGTGCATATTTCACAACTTGCTGCACATCGAGTAGAAAAAGTTTCAGATATAGTTAAGGAAGGCGACAAAATAAAGGTTAAAGTTCTTGAATTAACAAGAGACGGAAAGATACGCCTTAGCCACAAAGCTGTTTTAGAAGAAAAAAATGAACCAAACAGTAAGTAAAACCGTTCTTAATAATGGCATCAGAATTTTATCCAAAAAAATTCCGCATGCCCGAAGTGTTTCAATGGGAGTCTGGGTAAATGTCGGAGCCAGAGATGAAACTCTATCAGAAAACGGGCTTTCCCATTTTATTGAACACATGATTTTTAAGGGGACAAAAAAACGCTCAGCTCTTCAGATAGCTAAGGAATTTGACTCTGTCGGCGGGAATACGAATGCCTTTACAACCATGGAAAATACCTGCTACCATGCAAAGGTAATGGACACGCACCTGGAGACTATGGTTGATATTCTTTCTGATATATTTTTATACTCAACATTCGAATCAATAGAGGTTGAAAAAGAGCGGGCAGTTATATTTCAGGAAATTGGAATGACCGAAGACTCCCCAGAAGAATACATCCACATACTTTTAGGAAATTCTTACTGGGGAGATAACCCTTTGGGGCGATCAATCCTTGGTTCTCGAGAAAATATTTTAAGTTTTGATGCTGAAACCATTAGGGGATTTTTTTCCCGGCTTTATCAGCCCGAACGTATCTTCATATCTGTTGCAGGCAACATAGAGCATGATCGCCTTATCAACTTACTAGGACAACAATTTGAATCGATTAATGCAGGTGATAGCTTCCCTGTCCGTGTAACCCCAACCGGACAATCTAAAGTAGACATTCATTCCAAGGATCTTGAGCAGACTCATATCTGCATGGGCACAAAAGGTTTATCAATTACCGACCAAAAGCGTTATACTTTTTCACTGATTAATACCATACTTGGTGGAAACATGAGCTCAAGGCTCTTCCAGGAAATTCGTGAAAATAGAGGGCTTGCTTACTCTATCTACTCTTTTATATCCTCTCATGATGATACGGGGATGTGCGGAGTCTATGTTGGAGTCGATCCAAAAAATGCTAAAGAAGCCATAGAAGTCATTCTAAACGAAATATTTAAACTTAAAAAAATGCCTGTTGACTCAACCGAGCTGCGAAGTGCAAAGGAATATACTAAAGGCAACCTTATGCTTGCATCAGAAAGTATTGACAATCAGATGGTTCGTTTAGCGCAGAATGAAATCCATTTTGGTCGTCATATTCCTTTACAGGAAGTTGTAAATAAAATAGAAGAAGTCACAACAGATGATATTATTGATTTAGCATCAACTCTTTTTGGTAATGACCAGCTTGCAATTACTTTACTGGGACCTGTTGCCGACAGAAAGTTATACGATAATATATTAAATTTTCAAAATGGATAACGCCCCTACTATAAAACTGCTTCGCATCAGACCGGATGATGATGCAGATATTCCTTTACCGCGTTACATGACTCCACACTCTGCAGGAATGGATATTTATGCAGCTGCCAAAGAAGATATCGTTCTTGAAAAAGGCGAAATTGCTTTGATTCCCACAGGTTTTGCCATGGCCATCCCTGAAGGTTTTGAAGCTCAGATCCGTCCAAGAAGCGGCTTAGCGGTTAAACACGGCATTGGCCTTATAAATTCACCAGGTACAATTGATTCTGACTATCGAGGAGAGGTAATGATCCCGGCTATAAACCTCGGCACTAAAAGTTATACTCTTAAAAGAGGTGACAGAATTGCCCAGATGATCATAAAAAGAGTTTATCATGCCAGGATTGAAGTTGTTGAGCAATTAGATACAACTGTTAGAAATACCGGAGGATTCGGACACACAGGAATATAAGATTGGGATTAGTGGTCGGTGGTGGGAACAAAATTGAATATTGAATATTTGAGGAATAAACCTTCGTAACTACTTAGGAGTTCATGGTTCGTAGCCAACCGTGAACCGTGAACCGTGAATAAGAATTGCAACTATAATTTTGCAGTATGTATGCTGGCGAGCGGCAGCAAGGGAAATGCTATTTTTATTTCCAACGGCTCCACCTCAATACTTGTTGATGCAGGTCTTTCAGGAATAGAGATTGAACGCAGGCTAAGATCAACAGGGTTTAATCCTGAGGATCTTGATGCTATACTAGTATCTCATGAACACACCGACCATATTCAGAGTGTGGGGGTACTTTCACGCCGCTTTGACCTGCCTGTTTATATAAACAGCAAAACAAAAAAAGCAGCTTCATCCCAGTTAAAAAATATTAACGATATAAGATACTTTGAGTGCGGTTCAGCGTTTATGTTAAAAACGCTGGCCCTGCATCCATTTTCAATATCCCATGATGCGGAAGATCCTGCTGGTTTTACCATAAAACAAAATGGTTCAAAGATCGGTATTGCAACAGACCTTGGCATCGTTACTTCCATGGTCAAAGAGCACCTTAAAGACTGCTCTCTACTGGTCATAGAAGCAAACCATGATCAGACTATGCTCGCAAATGGGCCATATCCCTGGCCTCTAAAACAACGTATCAAGAGCCGAACCGGACACCTTTCAAATGATGATTCTAAAAACCTTTTAAATGAAATAAAACATAATAAACTGGAACACGTAATTCTGGCCCACCTCAGCGAAACAAATAATACCCCTGAAAAAGCATTAGGTGCTGCAGGGCAGGCCATTGATAATATTGATGCCCGACTTAGCATTGCTTCACAGTATGAAGCCGGTGAACTACTGTACGTCAAATAGATCGACGGTAAAAAAACTCAACT
>Ga0180732_1000257_pt1 | contig 51061 bp, 42 predicted proteins | sample KR11_01MetaG_FD_148674 | JGI IMG/M metagenome (GOLD analysis project Ga0180732, IMG submission 148674) | Groundwater microbial communities from the Olkiluoto Island deep subsurface site, Finland - KR11_0.1 MetaG | ecosystem: Environmental > Aquatic > Deep subsurface > Groundwater | place... | reverse complement strand
CACACTCTTTTAGTATTTTTGGGAGAGCTTCCGCATGAAGTCTTGCCGCAAGTTCCGGTACGACTCCGCCATAAACGCTGTGTTCAAGTTCTTGAGAGATTTTTTTATGAAACAGCAGTTTGTTTGTTGCTATCTCGGTAATTGCTATTGCGCTGTCATCACAGCTGCTTTCTATACTAAGTATCATTTTTTTGCCTTATTCAATTCGATAAAAGCTTACTAAATTTATAAACAAGCCCAAACTCTAATACATCAGCATCCAGATTTCCATTTATAGAAACAACTTTTCCATATAAAGCCTCAAAAGCTACCTTTTTGCTGATTTGATACAAGAAGCCCCCCATGGGTTGCACTATATTTCCTCCTCCAACATCTACCCCGCCGCCACCGGCTCCGCCAATAGCAACTTCAGCCACAGCATAAAGGTCATAAAAAAGCGGCTGAATATATCCTGTTCCAAACATACCCACAGCATAACCTCCGGCACCGCCAGAATAAGCAGCAAGACCTTGACCTGTCAGATATAGATTATTCGTTACAAACCAATCAAGTTTAAGCCCTATTTGATCAACATTATCAGTATTATTTGGATTTAAACTCAAAGTATCTGAATATAAATATGTTTGATTACATATTCGGATATTTAACTTTTGAGTCGAAACAGAGTTATAATCTAGCTCTTTTTTGGAAGCGCCAACAGATAGAAAGTTTGTATTGATTCCTAAAGTCAGCTTGGCAAAAGGCGCATCAAAACCGCCATTAAAGGCATGTATATATCCAGCGCCTATACCTGTATTGATTTTTTTTGTCGGATTATAGTTTAAGTTTACAGAGGCCTTAGTGATACCGCCGCCTTCTGTATCAACATGCCCGCCACCGGCAGCGCCAACTGAAAGTTTTGCCTGAACGTTACTGCTCTTTGTAAGGTTTTGAGTATATCCCATACCTCCGAGAACTTCCATGTATCCCGGGGCTCCGCTCATTGCTCCGGCACTTTCAAAATATGCGATTACATTTTTTGACACATTGGTGCCATATTCTATACCCAAAAGATTGATATCATTAGTAAGAGGGGTTTTGCCTCTTGTAAGTGTCCCCTCTTTTGGAAAGTAGGTTTGATAGGTAGCAACTACATAATCTTCACTGCTTGTAATATGGTATCGTCGTAATACATCTTTACTCACGGGTCCATCAACAAATACAGTATCAAATTTCATAGCTCCAACAAGAGAAATTTGACTGCTGTCTATAGTGCCGTTTGGAAATTTTATGTACGAGTAATTTACCCCAAGAGTATAATCATCAAAATCATAAAAGCCTCCGGCATAAGACCTTAGCATTAAGCCTCCGCCCTGTCCTGCATCGTTTCCACCGCCGCCGCCACCGACAAAAACACCGGTATCCAGATACAAATCATCAAAAAGCTCGTACTTGAATCCACCTGTGAATCCACCAACAAAAAATCCTCCTCTGTTTCCATCAACAGCACCATAACTACCAAGGCCATAATAAAAATTGTCATTAGCCTCAAAGAGAAATTCTAATCCGGCAAGTCCCATATCCTCAGTATCGCTGATTTTCACATTTTCATAAGAGCCCCGCAGAGAAGCTTTTTTTATATTAATGGTATCAGAGTAGAGAAGCATGAAGGGCAGCAGCAACAGCAAGTATAATTTCATTTTAAATTTATCCTTTATTTTGCAATATAAAACTACGAACATCTTTATCGATTAGAAATACATCTTCAACATTTTTAGGCAAGGCGGTAAACTTTTCATACGCCTTGATAATATTTTTACTAATATCCATAAAGCCGATTTTTTTTGCTATAAAAAGCTCTATCGCAGCTTCGTTGGCTGCGTTTATTACCACCCCTCTGGCGGGGTTTTTGAGAAGGTCATTTTTAATCTGCCATACCGGATAGCGCTCCGGCAATATCTCACGAAACTCCAAAGAACCTACTTTAAGCAAATCCACATGAGCTAAAATATTTTCATCCATCTTTTTATTGAGTGCGTAGGCTATGGGCAACTGCATACTCGCATGTGCAAAATGCGCCGTCGTTGAACCGTCTTTAAAATCTATAAGTGCGTGAATGAGGGATTTTGTTTCAATGATAGCATCATATTCGCCCTCTCCAAAAAGCCATCTTGCTTCTAAGAGTTCGAACATTTTATTGACCATCGTCGCAGAATCTATAGTGATTTTTTGTCCCATTGACCAATTTGGATGTTTTTGCGTATCGGCAAGTGTTGCGTTTTGAAGTTTATTCAAATCCCAGTCGCGAAATGCGCCGCCGCTTGCAGTAATAATCATTTTTTTAATTGCTCTTTCTTGCAAAAGATACCAAAGGCCAAAATGTTCACTGTCTATGGGCTGAATTTTTGAAGTGTCAATGAAGGCCCCGCAAGCTACGAGAGATTCTTTATTGGCTAGAGCGACTCTTTTACCGGCTGCAAGTGCCGCAAGCGTGGGACGAAGACCTAAAAATCCTACAAGCGCATTGACGACAAGCTCGCTTGAAGAATCTTTAATAACATCGACAATAGCCTTTTCACCCGCATAAACGCAGTGATGACTTACTTTTGCTATGTCTTCTTTATCAGACACTATAACAATACTTGGGGAGTGTTCTTTTATTTGCTTGTTGAGTAGTTCTATATTTTTCCCAGCGACTAAAATCTCGACATTCATGCCGAATTTTTTAGCCACTTCGAGTGTATTTACACCTATGGAGCCTGTGGAGCCGAGTAAAATCAAAAAGCTATACCAAACCTCTCATAAGCACCAGCATTACAATAGCGCCAAATAAATAACCATCGATGCGGTCTAGCATTCCGCCATGCCCCGGAAATATTGTTCCGCTGTCTTTTACCTCTGCCTTGCGTTTGAGTAAACTCTCAAATAAATCTCCAAAAACAGAAGCGAGAGAAACGACAAAAGATATAACAAGCGCTACGCTGAAATCTACTATAAAAAGTCCGACAAACATACCGCCCAGCGTTGCAAAAACTACACCGCCGACAACGCCTTCTAATGTTTTATTTGGACTTGTCTCAGAAAATTTTGTTTTTCCTATGCTTTTACCTACCGCATAAGCGCCAATATCAGTAAACGCAACAATCACCAAAAGCCATAGAAGTGAAACTACATGATACTCTTGGTACATCGTAAAGAGGAAAAGCATCCCTGCTGTCGGATATAAAAACGGTAAAAAATTCTTCCATTCAAGTTCTTTGTTATAGGCTACAGCACTCGCATATGCCATACCTGCAAGAACAAACAAGTCGTCTCCGTATGGATAAATCCCCGCTAAAAGCCAAATCCCCGCTGCGTACCCAAGCTCTTTATCGCTTGTTATGCCAAAAAGCACCATTGCCTCTTTAAACGCAACAAGATAAATGGCCCCAAAAACAAGCCACATTACATAAAAATTATCTATAAAACCTACAAGCAGAACTACCGCTAAAAGTGCTGCTCCCGTAATGATTCTCTCTTTATGATCATTCAAAATACTCATAAAACATCCTTGAATTCTTTGTTAAATATTATAAAACGCAATTGTATCCTATCATACTTTAATATCAAGTTTATAATGGAGTTCTATCGCCTCTTCTTCCTCTTGTTTCTCTTTTTTTGGGCTTCGTTCATTTTGTGCGTCCGCCTCATCTTTTTGATGCTCACGGTCTGGATCAACTTCCTGGTTCTCTTCTGTCGGACGAACCTCAAGAACTTTCTCTTCTTTTTCATTTGCAGCAGCCTGCGCCACCATATTTTGGAAATCAACACGATTATTGTGGGCATTCTGAACAGAAGCAACACTTGCAGTCATCTGATTCACAAAGATAGCGTTCCCAATCGGACCTATTGCCATCGTACTCTCCTTAATTTTATTGCATAAAATGAAGGGACATCATCTTATTTTTCCGTAAAAGGAATACATCCCTTTTACTCCGCTCACGCCGCTGAGGCGACTTAAGGGCTAAAGCCCAATGCAGGAAATCACTAAATGATTTCTCGTGAAAGCTTCGCCTTTGGCGAGAGTTTATTTATTAGTCTCGGTTATCCACTTCAATTGTTTTATATTTATTGTAAAGCACATTCGCACCGCTTTGAATACTTACTTCACGCCGTGGAGTATAATCGACCAAAAACCTGTCTTTTTGAGTCGTGGTAAACTCTACGCAGAGTCTTGCAGCTCCTTCAATCACACTCATGGGAACATTTTGTTTATCTGTTGTAATGAGAACATGCGTAGATGGACGTTCTTTTAAGTGGAGCCAGACATCTTTTGCTTTGGCGTTTTGCAAGAGTTGTACATTGCCGTTTTCATTTTTGCCAAGCTGAACTTTGTAGCCTTCTATAAGAAACATCTCTATAGAATCATTCTGTTTTATTTTTTTACTTTGTACTTTTTTTGGAAACAAAAGCTCTATTTTTGCCACATCTTTAGCCTCTTGTACTGCATGGATAAAAAGTTTGATATGCTCTATTTTTGCACTTAAAGAATCTTTTTCTATATGCATATGCATGGCTTTTTGCTTTGCTTTTTTACTTTTTGTAAAGAGTGCATTTGAGATTTGAGGGAGAGTCGCATAGGCTTTATCAAGCTCTATTTCAATTTCACTTCCATCATAATCCTGCAGTTTCAAAAAACGTGAATAAGGCTTGATATTGTGCATATTTGAAAGCACAAGATTGCCGTAGTGCTGCGAAATATCCGCTTCTTTTAGCAGTGCCTCTTCATCATCCAAAGAGTTCAAAAGTTTTTCCAGCTTTTTGAGTTTCTTCTGTAAAAGAGCTATTTTTTGTTTTTTTGCAGATACAAGTTTTTGGTTTTGCTGCGTTTCATGCTGTGCATACAAAAAACTTTCAACATCCTCAAGCGGATACTCTTTTGCTTCAAATGGAGCAGAGGGAATATCAAGCAGCTTCTGCCCGACTCTTACTTCTCGAAAAGAGGAGAACAAATCCACATGACGAAGCGCTTCGAGCACAATATTTTGCTCATCTAAAATAATGATGTTTGTATATTTTCCCGTCATTTCAATCTGCAGGTAAGTTATCTCTTGCTTATACGCAGAAGCGACGGAAGTTTTAAAACGCAGTACTTTATCGTCATTTAAAAGTCCGACTTCAAGGATGTTCGAGCGGTTAAACCGCTTTGCCAAAACAACATCAAAAGGAGCATTGTAGACTTTGGAGCGCGGGTAAGACTGCGTTTTAAAAATGTTTGCATTTGAGCGCTGCATTTCAAAATATATTTCATCATCTCTGTCGAAAACCACTTTTAAAATAGTGTCCGACACCCTGAATATTGCAGAGATTTTTGTAAATTTTTGTATGTAAGAAGTTATTTGTTTTAAGTGTGATAGTTTCATGGCATGATTGTATCACATATGATTCATGTTATGCACTAAAACGAACTCGTCCGTTTTAGTGGCAGGGACAAATGTCCCTACAACCCCCTAAAGCTACCCGTATCTGTCGGATACGGGAGAGTAACTGTCCTTACCGCTCAAATGGACTTAGCTGATTTGAGTGCTTAAAATCAGTGATAACTCTCTATTTTTTCCACCAAAGCCTCGTTTTCCAAACAGCTTAAAACACGGCTCTCAAAGCTCTCGAAACTCTCACCCGCTTCTCTTTCCTTTTTATACATAAGCATGATTTTTTTTACCGTATATTTTGCTTCACTTAAAGGCACGGCTTTATAAATAATTCTTGCTTCTTGCGCCTGTGTTGCGGCTTTTCCACCTAGAAGAATGTGTACTCCAAAACAAGTTTCACCATTGGCGTCCTTGGCCTTGCAACCTTCAAAACCAATGTCGGCAATGCCGTGAATTCCGCACCCTTTTGGACACGCCGACCAGTACATTCTTACCTTTGCATCTTCAAGCGGCACCTCTTTGTACAAATATTCCGCCATCTCAATAGCATCAGGCTTATTAGGAATAACACCAAAAGAACAAGTCGCAGTCCCTGCACAGGCTATTTGGTGAACAAAATAAGGATTTTGATATTTCGCGTATTTTGCATATATCTCACTCTCTTTTATTTTGCCAATATCTTCATCCCTGCAGACGATGTAAAAACTCTGCTCTATCGATAAACGCAGCTCACCGCCAACTTCTTGGGCTTCCTCAGCAGAGGCAAGGAGGTCGCTTCCGCTAAAAATCCCGGAAGGAATATTAAACAAAAGTGCCGATTTTCCCTCTTTCAGTTTAACTATGCCATCAGCAGGAATTTTGTGTTCATTTGCAAGCAGAATTTCTCCGGAACTCCCCAATTTTGCTTTTGTCGTCTGCACAATAGCCTCCGCAAAAGCTTGCATACCGACCTCTTCTATAAGAAAATGCAGGCGGTTTTTGTTACGGTTGTCTCGAAATCCAAACTCTTTAAACAAAGATATGACAGACAAAAATGCCTCTTTTACATCCTCTGGTTTTACAAACAGTCCGCTGTCTTGTGCTTGCATCCCGACTCTTCCGCCAAGGTAAAGATTAAAACCCAAAGCCTCGCCTTTTTTTGCAAGAATAAACGAGCAGTCATGCCCGAAAATATTGCAGTCATTGGTTTGTGTTCCCAAAATTGCTGCGTTAAATTTACGAGGCAAAACGCCCGTCCACTCCTCTTTTTTCAAAAATATCTCTTGAAGCTCTTCGATAATCGGCATACATGTAATCAAACTCTCTTCGCTGAGTCCGTCGTATGAAGAAGTAACGATATTTCTAAAGTTGTCAATCCCCGTCTGAAACGTCGTAAGCCCCGCTAAATCCAAACTTGTTATGACCTCGTAAAGATTTTCAAACTTTATAAAACGCAGCTCTATCTGCTGTCTTGTGGTGATATCTATGTAGTCATTTCCAAACTCTTTGGATATTTTACCAATTGCCAAAGCCTGTTCAAGGCTGAGTTGCCCCGCAGGAACACGCACACGAATCATAAACTCGCCCTCGCCCTTGTCAAACAATCCAAAACATTTGAGAAAATATTTACTGTCTTCATCTTTGAGATTTTCATAGCCGTTTTCGCAAAGAATTTTTAGGTTAACATAAACAGACATTGGTGTTTTTAACTCCTTCATCTGCTCAATTTTATTGACTTTTTTACTGTGTGCGGCGTAAGCCTCATGCAATCTTTTCATCACATATCTCCTCTTTCATCTCATAACTCGGAAGTATTTTTGCTAAGTTCACCACATCCCCAAAGACGATAATCCCCGGTCTAGGTGCATCTTTTGCAAAACTTGGCAACTCTCTTAGGGTTGTAATAATTCGCGTTTGGTTTGGTCTTGAAGCGTTTGAGATAATTGCCGTTGGCATGTTAGCATCGGCTCCGGCCTCAAGCGCCGCTTTTACAATTTCATCTGCACGTGAAAGCCCCATAAGCACAATGGTTGTGTGGTTTTTCATCTTAAGTAAATCTATCCATTCGGTGTTGATGGAGTTTCCTGCCAAGTGCGCCGAAACAATGGAGAGGTTTGTTGCATACCCACGGGCTGTCGGTGCAATCCCCGCGCTCAGCGGTCCAGCTATGGCAGACGAAATTCCAGGAATGACATCTACACGAATGTTATGTTCTATGAGTGCCTGAGCCTCTTCTGCTCCGCGACCAAAAATGTAAGGATCACCTGCTTTAAGACGCGCAACTTCGAAGCCGTTTGAGGCGTACTCAATGAGCATCTCGTTGATTTTTTCCTGTTTGACGCTATGTGCGCCTTTTTGTTTGCCTACCGAGATTTTCATCGTATCTTTGGGAATAATCTCAATTATTTCATCGCTAATAAGATGGTCGATAAAAACCACGTCTGCGTTTTGAATACTTTTGTAAGCTTTGAGTGTCAAAAGGTCAACATCACCTGTTCCGCAGCCGACAAGTGTTACCTTGCCTAAGAGTTTTTTTGCCTCTTTTTTAGCCTCGTTGATGTCTATTATTCCTTCACTGCGTTTACTCTGAAGTGCTGCGTTTAAGCTCTCAAGCTCTTTTGGCAATACTCTTTGTATCTTCTCACGTACACTTTGTGCAAGCGTTGGACTTGCGCCAGAAGAGGACACTGCTATTTTAAGTGAACCGTACTCCAAAAGTGCGGCAAAAAAGAAGTCACACACAGCCGGAACGTCCACGCAGTTGTAGAGAAAATTTAGCTCTTTTTTATGTGCCAAAAGGCTGTTCATAACATCTTCACAACCTGTCGCATCTACGACAACTGCGTAGTTTTGCAAATCTCCCCGTTCAAAATCTTTCTGCGTTTGTCTTGCGTTTATACTTTGAAATTCTTCAATAAAAGCAGAAGAAACGCACTCAAAATCAACTGCGTTTCTCTGCATAACTTCCGCCTTTTGAAGCGCTACTTTGCCCCCTCCAATGAGCAGGACTTTCATATCTTTCAACACGATTGGCAGGGTTTTGTATTGCATTTTATATCCTTCCGCCAGCTTGAACGCCCCATGTCGTTCTCCATCTTGTTTTTACAAGAGAGATGCCCATGAGTGCGACCATAACAACCGCTGCAAAGATCATAAATCCTGCCGCGTAACCATCAAACGCACCTTTAGACCAGCCAAGTGTTTTAATAAGAGCCGTTCCGCCAAGACCGCCGGCTGCACCGATGATTCCCGTCATAATCCCGATATCCTTGCCAAATCTTTGTGGTACGAGTTGAAACACTGCGCCGTTTGCCATACCGAGGTTAGCCATGATTAAAAACAAGACCAAGATAGCTACACCAAAAGGCAGGGTCATGCTTGCGTTTAAAACTGCTAAAAGAATAACTGTCCCAAAGAAAATATAGAGTGATTTAATTCCGCCAAGTTTGTCTGCAATAGCCCCGCCTACAGGACGTAAAACAGCCCCTGCGAAGATACATAAAGCACCAAAATAGCCTGCAACAACTTTTACATTTCCCTCATCCAAAACATCCAAGCCAAAAGCGCTCATGTCAGCCTGGTAAGTGCTCATTAAGTAAACTTTCATATATCCTGCAAACCCGACAAACCCGCCAAAACTTACCGCATAAAAGAGGTTAAACCACCAAGTGTCTTTGTCTTTAAGCAGCTTGCCGTAGTCTTTTAACTTTTTAGGACGAGCCGTGTAAACTTCCGCGGGAGCGTTTTTAGCAAGAAATGCGTAAGCGATAAGAACAACAATCGCCATAGCCGCACCAACACCAAAGACTGATTCCCAGCCCCAAAGTTCCGCAATTTTAGGCGCAAACAAGAAGTCGATGACTACACCGATATTTCCGGCTCCTGCAATTCCCAAAACAACACCCTGAAGCTTTGGCGGATACCATTGACCTGCCTGTGGAAGTGCCACCGCAAAAGATGCCCCTGCAAAACCAAGACCTAGCGCAACAATTAAGAGTGCGTTGTATGTAATGTCGCTGCCCATGAAAAAAGCAGTTAATAGCGCTGCAATAACAACGGTTTGTGCCATCAAAGCAGTAACTTTAGCTCCAAGTTTATCAACACCGAATCCAAGCAAGATTCTCAGCAGTGCACCTGAGAGAATCGGAAGAGAAAGAAGCGTTGCTTTTTCTCCTGCACTCATTATATGCCCGGTAAGTGCTAAAGCTTCCGTAATCTCGGTGCTTAAGGGACCAAGCATAGTCCAAACCATAAAACTCATATCGAAATACAAAAAAGCCATGAACAGCGTCGGTGCATGCCCTTGTCCTTTTAAATCTTTAAATCCCGCCATCTTTTTTCCTTGTAACTTAACTTTTCATTAAGTTTTATTTATTGGAAAAATTATACTGCTTTAAGAATGGAATATACGCATGTAATTGCCTAATATTTATACAGTCAATACTTAATATTACATAAAAGTACTGAATTCTGAAAAACAATTTTTTAACTGTTTTGGTAGCCTATAAGAAGCAGAAGTGCCATACTGAGTACTGTCATAAGGATAAAGCCTGTTCTATAAAACGCAAGAGGTGAACGTTCAATAAGTGTTGCGCCTTTTGCAAAGAAAGGTTTTACTTTTTGAGGATTTGAAAGCTCATAAGCCATCTCGGAGTAATACGCATATCGCTGTTCTTTGTCGATGGCTATAGAACGTAAAATGACGCTGTCAAGCCAATCGGGGATGTTTTTATTGTAGGTGCTTGGTTTTTTTGCCTCTTTAAACGCAGGGTTTTGAAAAGGTTCTATCTCCCCGTAAGGATATTTTCCCGTGAGTGCCAAATAGAGCGTCACACCTATTGCAAATATCTCGCTTGTTTCGCTGATGGCCTCATTTACAAAACGCTCAGGAGACAAAAAGCTCGGTGTTCCCGCTTTTGAATGCGTCGAAAAAATCTCTGTAATACTTCCAAAGTCTATGATTTTAAATTCAAAATGTCTTTTTTCATCTTTACAAAGCATGATATTTTCAGGTTTTATATCGCCATGGACTAAATCGTATTTGAGTAAAAACTGAGACATTTTTAACAGCGTTTGTGCAAGCTTCACTCCATCATCAATACTGAGTTGCTGCGTTTTGAGGTATTTACCTAAATCTTCCCCATCAAAAAGTTCCATCACATAGTAACGTGCCGTTCTATTTTTTGGAATGACCGCTTTGGCAAAAAAGTCTGCCTTAAGCCGCTTAGCATTCCAGGCTTCTTTAACAAACAAGTCTAAGATTGTCTCATCATCTATCGCTTCTATTGGCGCAAATTTAAGTACATAACGTTTTGTTTTTTTAAACGCTATCCATGTTCTGTCGTTTTGGATTAAGGACTTTTCTAAAATATAGCCATCGATATTTTGCCCTGCTTTAAGACTCTTAGGAATAGGAACATTTTGTCTCTTGAGCAGCTCTTTTTCATCTGCATTTAACACTTCTAAAACAATTGCCGTAGTGTCATCAGGAAGATTGTCCTCCATAAGCGAACTCGCTTTTTTAACCAACGAATGCGCTCCCAGACCAAGCCCTTTACTCAAACGGTCTTTGCTCATAATAGTATAAAGCCCATCGCTGCACAAAAGAATAAAATCATCTTTTTCCAGAATATTTTCAAAGTAGTAAATATCCACTTCAGGAGCAATCCCTATGGCCTGAGTAAGAACATTCTCATATCCTGCTTCATCCATAGAATGGTCCGAGGAGAGTTGATGTATCTCGTTGTTTCTCTGAAGATACACACGGCTGTCTCCCACGTTTGCACCGTAGAGTCTGTTTCCCTCAAGCACTACAAGAGTGAGTGTCGTTACAAGCTCTGAGCGTTCATAATTTATTTGTGATTCTTCGTATAAGATGGCGTTTATAGATTGAATGAAACTCTTGATTGATTTTTCGATACTCCAGCTTTTTGGGCGGTTTTTGAAGTTATTCATAAGATAGTTTGTCGTGCGTTTTGCCGCTTCAGCACCCTCCTCGGCACTGCCAACGCCATCACAGACAATGGCGATTGTCACACCGCCTATGGTTTTTGCATCATAAAAATCATCCCCCACAAGCTCCTTGCGTTTAGCAAGAGAAAAAGCGGAAAACTTTATATTGTTTGAGCTCATTTTCACTCTTTATAAAAATATTTTATCGATTATATACTATTACTTATGTTATGCACTTAAACGAACGCGTCCGTTTAATCGGCAGGGACTTTTAGCCCCTTGCCACCCCTAAAGCTAACCCTATCTTCCAAATAGGGGAGAAAACTTCAGTTTTAAGTCTTCTATTTATTCATCGTCTTTTGCAAATTTCTCATATAAAAAGCTCAAAATTGCTTCACGGCAACGGATGTATTCCGGGTCACTCTGCAACTCAACTCTGTTACGTGGACGCGGAATATTTACCTCTAAAATTTCACCGATTGTCGCATCCGGACCATTTGTCATCATGATAACTCTGTCGCTGAGCAGTACCGCTTCGTCAATGTCATGCGTAATAATGACAACCGTGTTTTTCACACTCTCCTGAATACGCATAAGATGCTCTTGCAGATTTGCTCTTGTCAGTGAATCAAGCGCTCCAAAAGGCTCGTCCATGAGCAGTACTTTTGGTTTAATTGAAAGTGCTCTGGCAATCCCCACGCGCTGTTTCATACCACCGCTTATCTCTCCTGGAAGTTTGTCTTTGGCATGGTCAAGATTTACCATACTTACAAACTTCTCAACTCTTTGTCTGAGTTCAAATGCACTCAGCTGGGGCATAACTTTTTTTACGGCCATCTCTATGTTTTGGTACACTGTCAGCCATGGAAGCAGTGAGTGGTTTTGAAAAACAACCGCACGCTCAGGCCCTGGACCTTTGACATGCTGGTTTTCCAATAATATTGCACCCTCTGTTTGTGCATCAAGACCGGAGATCATATTTAAGAGCGTACTTTTCCCGCAACCGCTGTGCCCGATAATTGCGATAATCTCATTCTCTTTTATCTCAAGATTCACATCCGTCACAGCCACATAGTCTTCTTTTCCCGGAATAGGAAATCTTTTCTCAATCCCTTCTAAACTTAAAAACTTGCTCATTATGCTTTTCCTCTCTTTGTATAATCAAAATAATCCGCAATTTTTCCCATCAAAATGTCGAGTACAAAACCGATAAGACCGACTACGATAATCCCGATGATAATGTTGTGGTAGTTCAAATTGTTATACTCATCCCAAATCCAAAAACCAATCCCGATTCCGCCTGTCAGCATCTCTGCCGCGACAATTACAAGCCATGCAATCCCAAGTGAAAGACGCATTCCAGTGAAAATAAAAGGTACAGCTACCGGTAAAATTATCTGTACAATTTTTTCAAGTGGAGAAAATCTTAAAACCTTTGCCACGTTCATATAATCTTCGCTGACATTTTTCACACCCAAAGCCGTGTTGATGATAATCGGCCAGATAGAAGTAATGAAAATTGTCGAAATAGCCGTTAAGTTGATATCTTTAAATATAAACAGCAACAGCGGCAGCCACGCCAAAGGTGAAACCGGCTTAAATATTTGAATAAACGGGTTCAATGCGTACTGTGCGTTTTTACTCATACCGATTAGCAGGCCAACAGGAACACCGACTAAAATCGCTAATACAAATCCGGCGAATACTCTTTTAAGTGATTCCATAATTTGCCAGAAGATACCCATATCGTCTTGATTGTTGACATAAAACGGGTCGGATAAAACCCCGATAATCTCTTCACCATCCTCATCTATCCCGCCAAACGCAGCTGTATAAGTTTCGCTCGGTGTCGGAAAAGAGGCAACATTTCCTGCAATAGCCGACCATATTTGTATTATAAGCGCAAACACGAGTAGTGGCAGCACTATTTTTTTTATAAGTTCTGAATTCATTTTATTCCTTCGTTTTGAATTTAAAAATAGCTAAAACTTTAGTTATTTTTAAATTCAATTTGCAACTTGTTCCCATGCTCTGCGTGGGAATGCATATATACGCTCCCACGCAGAGCATGGGAGTGAGTACTTAGTCTATTTTTTCGTCACATACTTCGGATCAGCACATCCTGCCGGGCCATATTGGCATGAGTATTCCGGTTGGGCAGTTTTTAGACTTCCTTCCCATTTGTTTGCCGCTTTTAAATCAGCTTTACTCACCACTGCTCCGTTTACATCAAAGCTGTAGATGTACTCAACCGCTTGATTGGGGTCATACACTTTACCATCCATAAACATATTGTATTTGTCCACACCGTCTTTTTTCCATGCGCTTGGAGGCAATGTGTAGCCGACTTCTTTAGCTGCAATCTCAAATAAATCGGGTCTGTACACAGACTCAATCACTGCTTTCATATCTACAGCTTTGTCAATCTGTCCCCATCTGTACATCTGTGTGATAAACCACATACCGTGTGAGTAAAACGGATATGCCGCATAGTAGTTTGCAAAAACATTAAACTGAGGATTTGACTCAGATTTTTGCCCTTTGAGGTACTGAAATGTCCCTATCATCGATTTTTCCAAAACATTGACCGGTGCATTTACATAGTTCTTTTGGCTCAAAATTTTTGCCGCTTCTTTACGGTTTTCCCACGAAGCATCCAGCCACATTTGCGCTTCAATTACCGCTTTCATAACAGCCTTGGTCGTCTCAGGGTTTTTCGTAATGAAATCTGCTCGCGTTTGAAGTACCTTTTCAGGGTTGTTGTTCCAAATGTCATAGTTCGTTACAAGTGTTGAGCCCTCTTTCATAAGAACAATTCTCTCATTCCAAGGCTCGCCTACACAGTAACCCTCAATGTTTCCTGCTATCAGGTTTGATGGCATAGTCGGCGGAGGGAAAGGTTTAATCGTCGTGTCACGGTCAGGCTGAATCCCAGAACTTGCCATCCAGTAACGAAGCTCATAGTTGTGCGTTGAAACAGGGTGAACCATCCCGAAGTTCAACGGCTGGTAGTTGTCACCCTCGGCTGCGTGTTTTGCATCTATATACTTCTTAAGTGACTCAGAACCAAGCGGTCGTTTTTTCTCATCCATTCCGTATTTTTTCATCTCGTTGATGATTTTATTTCCAAAAGTGATACCGTTTCCGTTAAAGTCAAGTGATAACACAGCTTGAAGATTTGCATTTCCGTTAATACCTAATGTAGCGGCAATCGGCATTCCGGCGAGTGCGTGCGAGAAGTCATACTCTCCGCTAATCACTTTTTGCTGGATACCAGGCCATCCGCCACCCTCTTTTACAACATGTACATCCAAACCGTTTTTGTCAAAAAAACCTTTTTCTTCAGCAATGACTATCGGAGCACAATCCGTTAAGGCAATAAAACCTATGGTCAACTCTTTTTTCTCTAACTCAGCCAACAACGATGTTGCAACAAGTGACAATCCCAATCCAATTTTTACAATTTTACTTAACATTCCAACTCCTTAAGTTTTCATTAGTACTTTCTCATGGCAACATTGTATCAGAGCGCTGAATGGAAAAACATCATATTACTGATTAATATTTATACAGTATAATCTTAGTTTTACATTAAACTTTTGTGTATAATTCTATTTCATTTGCCCTAAAAGGGCAAGCTTTAGTGCCTTAGCGGCTAGCGTAGCAAAGATGGGCTTTGCTCATTTTGCGTTTTAATAATTAGTAGTGTGGGGTGTATTATGATTAGGTCTGTATGTGGGTATTGCGGTGTTGGATGCGGTTTGGAGTTTGATAAAGACAAACTTATAGGGGAAATCACTTATCCTGTCAATGAGGGAAATCTTTGTTCTAAAGGCGTTTCCGAACTCATTAGTATAGAAACAAGTTCAAGACTTCTTCGCCCGCATATGCGAAACGCAATCAGTGATGAGTACAAAATAAGTACCTGGGAAGAGTCCCTAAACGCAATTGCCAAGAAAATAGAACAAACACCCAAAGATAAAATCGGTTTTTACCTCTCAGGACAACTCCTCACAGAAGACTACTATATAGCAAACAAACTCGGCAAAGGTTTTTTAGGTACAAACAATGTGGATACAAACAGCCGCACCTGCATGTCAAGCGCTGTCGTTGCCTACAAAAAATCTTTGGGAGCCGACTTTGTGCCTCTTCGCATGAACGATATTTTCAGGTCAGACCTTCTCATTCTCGCCGGTGCAAATACGGCTGAGGCGCATGTCGTTTTTCACAACCAGATAAAAAAGGCCAAAAAGCAAGGGCTCAAAGTGGTCGTTATTGACCCGCGTTTAACAGACACTGCAAAAAACGCAGACCTTTATTTGCCCCTTCGAGTTGGAAGTGACATCGACTTTTTTAACCTTATTTCAAAAAGACTTATAGATGAAGAGCTTTACAACAAAGAGTTTGTAGCAGAGCACATTAACAACTTTGAACTGCTCAAAAATAAATTTAAAAGAGTTCCCGTGACAAAAATGCTCAAACGCACAGGGCTTTCTCATGAGCAGTTCGAAGAATTTTTTGAGCTCTATAAGAATAGTGAAAATATCATCACAGCCTGGACTATGGGACTCAACCAGTCCGTGCAGGGTGTAGACAAAAACCTGGCGCTTATTAACACGCATCTTCTCACCGGCAAGATATTTAAAGAAGGAAACGGTCCGCTCAGTTTAACAGGACAGCCAAACGCAATGGGCGGACGTGAAGTTGGAGGACTTTCAACTATGCTAGCTGTTCACCTCGGCTTTGATGAGCAGAGCATAAAAAAAGTTGCTGAGTTTTGGAAAACAGACAAAATAGACAATAAACCGGGGCTTACGGCAACCCAGATGTTGGAAGCCAAACTTGACGTGCTCATTGTCTGCCACACCGACCCGGTTTATCATCTTCCAAACAGAAACAAAGTTGAAGCACTCATAAAAAAAATACCTATGGTTGTAGAGATAAACGCCTATGAAAATTCTGAGACTTCAAAATTTGCTCATATAAAGCTTCCTGCCGCACCTTGGGGAGAAAAAGAGGGAACGCAGACAAATCTTGACCGCACCATCACCAAGCAGGAAAAACTCACACGTACCTCCATCGAGTGCAAACCTGACTGGGAGATTTTTCAGCTGCTTGCCCAAAAACTCGGCTACAAAGAGGCATTTAATTTTAAAAACACACAAGAGATATTTGAAGAGTATCAGGCTATGACGAAGCTAAACAGCTACATGGATATGGCAGAAATTGATTACGCAAAGCTCAGAGAAAAGCCCTTTGTATGGGGAGAAAAGATTAAGAACTTTTTAACGCCCGACAAAAAAGGCAATCTCTTTTTTGTCGAGAACAAGCTGCTGAGTGAAAAAACAAGTTTGGAATACCCTTTTGTTCTGCTTACAGGAAGAACAAGAGACCAGTGGCACAGCGGGACAAAAACGAATCTTCCGGCAACGCTTTTAAAATTCAAAGAACTTAATTTTTGTGAAATACATCCAAATGATGCAGAACTTTTGAAGATAAAAGACGGGGACGAAATCCTTGTGAGCTCAACAAGAGGAACTCTTAAAACAAAAGCGCTTGTAACGGAAAGAATCAATGAAAAAAATATCTTTATTCCCATAAGTAACCGTGAAATAAACTACCTGACAAACGACCTGCTCGACAAAGAGTCTTTTGAACCTGACTATAATCACAGTGCCGTAAAAATAGAAAAAGTGTGATGAATATTTATACACTTTCTTGAAGAAAAAACTTGGATATTTCATCATAATAGCACCATGATAAATGATTTAATAAATGAAAAAAACATTGAGATATACTTACAACCGATAGTGTCCATTAAAGATAAGAAAATCTTTGCTTACGAGGCACTCACGAGGGCAACCGACAGATATGGAGAAGCAATCTCTCCTCTGTATCTTTTTGATCAGGCGAAAAAAGAGAATCTTTCCTGTAAATTGGATGAGTATGTAAGAGAGCTCGCCCTTTTAAAGTTTCAAGAGTATTACCAACAAGATAAAAGTGTTCTGCTTTTTTTAAACTTTGAATCTTCCGTTATTGAAAATGAACAGGATAACAGCTTCGTGCCTACCGTTTACAAGTACAATATTCCTCCGGCAAATATTGTCATAGAGGTAAAAGAAGACAGGATTAAAGACTCCCATATTCTCAAAAAATTTATAGACAAATACAAAAAACACGGCTTTGTAATTGCCATAGATGACTTTGGAACCGGTTACTCGAGTTTTGACAGACTCGAATTTATAAAGCCCGATATTGTAAAAGTAGACAGATCTCTTATTTACAATGTTCACAACAACTTTGTGAACTCTGAGATTTTGTCTGCTATCTCCAATATGTGCCATAAAATAGGAGCTATAGTACTGGCTGAGGGAGTTGAGCATAAAGATGAAATTCTCTCCTGTGTTCAAAAAGAGATAGATATTTTTCAGGGATTTTGGTTTTGCAAACCCCAGAACAGCATAAACGCAGCCCTGATTGCGCAGATAGGAAGTTCAATAGATTATATTGGCAAGAGCTACAAGAACATTATCAAAGAGCGTCTTGAGAGAAAAAAAATGCTCTTGCATCATTCCAAAGAACTGACACAAAAAGTTCTCACCATACTTGAGCAAAATGCACAAGACCAAGAAGCTCAAATATCTGAAATAATTGCGCAGACTCCTAAGCTTGAAGCCATCTATATCATTCATGCAGAAAGTGGTTTGCAGATTGGCGCGACGCGTATCCATTCAGAAGAGCGATACCTTTATACACCCTGTAAAGATGGGCATGACCATAGCCTCAGAGAGTACTACTTTATTGCCAAAGACTCCTCCCGCGGGGATTACCTCAGCTCAAAGTACATCTCAAAAGCGAGTGGAAATATGTGCAGAACCTACTCTGCGAGAATATCTCTGGACAAGTGCGATTGCATCGTCTGTTTTGACATCCTGGCATAGCGACAATTTTTTTTCTTATGTTATAGTTTGACAACTAAATGCCTAGGATTTGTTATGGACTATCAAGCTATTTTAAATGAGATTGCGGCGGAGGTCGAACCTCTTTTGGAAAAGGGGAAAGTTGCAGACTACATCCCTGCTCTCGCAAGTGTAGAAAAAAAACAGTTTGCCATGAGCATTACACTTTTTAACGGCATGCAATACAGTGTCGGTGTTGCAGATACACTTTTTTCCATCCAGAGCATTTCCAAAGTATTTAGTTTTACCCTTGCACTAAAGTTCTACAGCAAAGATTTATACAAACGCGTAGGGCGTGAACCTTCGGGCAATCCTTTTAACTCGCTCGTTCAGCTCGAATATGAAAGAGGAAAACCCCGTAATCCTTTCATAAACGCAGGCGCTATTGTTGTCGCTGATGCGCTTATAAACCATTATGGAAATAAAGAAACAGCCTTTGAAGAAGTTCAAAAATTTATTCAGGAGGTCTCTTGCAACAACAGCATTGCTTCGAATCCTGTCGTAGCCGCTTCAGAAATGGAGCACGGACACAGAAATCTTGCTCTTGCTAACCTTATGAAAAGTTTTGGCAATCTCGATAATGAAGTACAAGATGTAGTTGAGACCTACTTCAAACTTTGCGCGCTTGAAATGAGCACAAAAACTCTCTCTCGCTCCATGCTCTACCTTGCAAACCACGGTATTGACCCTCTGTGTGCCAAACAGTTTATCTCACCCAACCAAGCTAAACGCATAAATGCAGTCATGCTCACCTGCGGCCATTATGACGCTTCGGGAGACTTTGCGTTTCATGTAGGACTCCCCGGAAAAAGCGGTGTGGGCGGAGGCATAGTTGCACTTATTCCAAAAGTGATGGGCATAGCCGTCTTCTCCCCCGGCCTCAACGCGCAAGGAAATTCGCTTGTGGGCACAAAAGCGTTAGAGCTTTTTACGACGAAAACAGGACTGAGTATTTTTTAGCTATACTTCGCAAAATATTTCAACTTCTAAAAATCTCATAAAACAAGTTTTATGTAGCTTTAGGGGGTTGTAGGGACTTTAGTCCCTGCCATTTTAATGGGCTTTGCTCATTAAGGTGCATAACATCAATGAAATGAGCAGCATGAAACTTCCTAAAGGTTTTGGTAAAAATTACTTTAACTTAAACGCAATCACTGCAACTGTCGGACAAATAAGCATAAACGCAACCGCTGTACGTGTGCAAAGTTTTCATACACTCACTTACAAATCAGAGGAGCTAGAAGCAGAAGAAGAGATAGAAGAACTCGCCATTCTCTGCCCGCTGGAGCTCTCTTTCAAACCTTGCCATTGCAACTGTTATTTCTTTAAAAAAACACGCAAAACCCTCAAACTTTATTTCAATCAAAAACTTTTTTTCAACTACTTCAAAACACTTAATAATGCCATTTCTCCACCTTGCAAACTTTTTCTCACACTTTAAAAATACATTTCAGGAAAATAAAATATGAAAAAAACAATACAATTATCCCTTATCTCAGTCGCTCTTTTGAGCTCACTTTCTGCGGAGGAGACAGTAACTCTCATACCTCTTAGCATCACATCAACAGCCATCGAAACAGATGAGCTAAAAGCCACAGATGCAGTAGAAATCTACACACAAGAGGATATAGAAAAAGCCCATGTGCAAAATGTTTATGAGTTTTTAAACAGCCAAACTTCTGTTATTACTATGCCGACTTACGGAAATCCGTTTTCTCAGAAGATGGATATACACGGCTACGGCATAGGCGACGGTTATCAAAACATTGTCGTGACACTTAACGGAAGAAAAATTAACAACATTGATATGGTCGCCCCTCTGCTCTCTTCTATCTCTCCGGCATCTATCAGCCGTATAGAAATCATCAAATCCGGAGGCATTGTCACAGGAGGTGATGGAGCAAACGCAGGTGTCATTAACATTACAACCAAACAAAACAATGACAAAGAACTCACGGTTTACGGCGGAAACTACGGCACGTATGACGGTTCTTTGTATCTTGGACACAGCGAAGAGAAATACTCACTTTCTACCGCTCTTGATACCAAAAGACACGCAGGGACAAGATACATAGGAGACGGGGACAAAGACAAAAATTCTCTTACAAACGGCTCCTTTGATTTGACAATCAATCCAATTGACGAACTTGAACTCAGAGCGGGAGCCAGTTTTGCGAGAACGAATGTTATTTACGCAAGCTATCTGACAGAAGATGAGTACAATGACAATCCATCAGTAGCAGGAGCTACAAACTGGGGTTCTACTGAGCAAGAGTATGATACAAATGCTCTCAGTGCCGGTCTAACTTATTTTATCAATAATTCATTAAACTTAAATGTTGACGCAAGCCAAGAGAAGAAAAAATCTAATTATATTACCTATGATTATGTGTCGAACTACACATACAGCGCAGCAAAATCTACTCTTGAATACAGTAAAAATAATCTCTCCCTTGTTGGCGGAATAGATGTCTTTAATGGGGAAAGAACTTCCGGTACGAAAACTACGGACAAGAACAACATTGCCGGTTTTATCATGAGCAATGTAAGCTTTGGAGATTCTACTCTAAAAGCAGGCTACAGATTTGAACAGGTAACATATAAACATGATGATACAAGCGTCAACATAAAAGACAACCACTCTTTGCACGGCGCGGAACTCGGCTATAACTATGCACTCGATAAAGAAAAATCACTCTTTGTAAATTATGCACACTCCTATCAGGCCCCCGATATTGACAGATTTTTCTCTTACGGTGTCTTCAATGATTTTATAGAGCCGATGCAGGCAAATAACTATACCCTCGGATTTAATCATATCCTTGAGCATAATAAATTTAAAGCCTCTTTCTATTATATTGATTTGAAAGATGAGATTTATTATTACAGTGACCTAATAAACTCGTGGCCGTCGCCAAGCTTATCTGTCAATACAAATATAGACAAATCACACAAGTATGGAATTGACATTTACGATAAATGGCTAATAAATGAAAAGTTTAATCTAGCGCTTAACTACAACTATGTGCAGGCTATAATAGATGAAGAAACTGGCAGAAACGGCGAAGATTATTCAGGAAACAAACTCCCGGGTGTAAGTGACCATAACATCAAAGCCACTCTGAGTTATCTTCCAACTCAAGAAATCACCTTGTCTCTGATAGAAGTTTACCGTTCTGAGGCCTATGCGGCAAATGATTTTGCAAACGACTTTGCGCAAAAACAAGATCCGTATAATACAACCGATATTTCTGTAACGTATGCAAAGAAAGATTTTGAACTTTTCGCTAAAATAAACAATATATTTAACCAGAGCAACGGTTTGTGGATTAAAGACGATGCCATCTATCCGGTAAACTTTACAACGACTGCTATTGCAGGTCTTAAACTAAAATTCTAGAGGCAAACATGAGGTTAAAAACTTTTTTCTTTTTGCATTTTTTTATCCTCAGCCTCTGGGCGCAGGAGAGAATTGTCTCTCTGAGCCCTTCCATTACGGAGATAGTGTACGCTCTTGGAAAAGGCGAGGAGTTGGTGGCAACGAGTGCCTATTCCCTTCACCCCAAAGAGGCGCAAAGTCTGCCGATTATCGGCGGTTATGAAAGCCCTTCTTTGGAAAAAATTCTCTCTCACTCTCCTACTCTTGTCTTAGGTCAGTCGTATAATACTCAGCCGCTCGAAAAACTTGAAAAATTCCATATTAAAACTTTAGTTCTGAAACTCAAAACTCTTGAAGATATAAAAAAATCCATTACGCATTTGGGTTCTGTTTTGGGTGCAGAAGCAGAAGCCAAACAACTCCTAACAAACATAACAAACGCCATAACAAACGCATCGAAAAGCCAAAAACAGCACTCTGTCATGATTGTCTACGGACTCAAAGAAGATTTACGAAACGGTATTTACATTGCCGGACACAACATCTTTTTTGAAGATATTATCACGGCTTGCGGCAATACAAACGCCTACACATCAAACGCAGCGGAGCAACCAGTTCTGAGTTATGAAAATGTCATTGCGCTCAATCCTGACCAAATCATCATTTTACATTCTCACGCCACAGAGCCAAATGTAGACGTGACAAAGGCACTTGAGAGTTGGTACTCATTGCCGACAAACGCAGCTAAAAATAACAAAATTTCCATAGTAGATGAAGCGTATCTGCACATTCCATCCCACCGTGTAGCTTTAACCGCAACTCGGCTTTGCAAGGAGATGAATGATTGAGCTAAAAGAGCTGCAGTGTGCGTTTAATGGGAGAGTAATCTTAGAAAACGTTTCTCTAAAAATCGACTCTCATATTAGCGTTCTCGGAGCAAACGGTTCGGGTAAAAGTACTTTGGCAAAAGCCATTTGTGACCTTGTTGCGTTTAGCGGCACTGTCTTCATTGCGGGAAAGAAAACGCAGGAGTACACGCTAAATGAGCGGGCAAAATTGCTCTCTTACATTCCGGCTAAACTTGAAATTCATGACCCTTATATCAGCGTTGAAGAGTTTGTCCTTCTTGGGCGATTTGCCCACAAAAAGAGTCTGTTCGACTACTCTGACAAGGACAAGAATATTACCCTGCAAACTCTTGAGTTTTTGAACATTGTGCACCTCAAAGAAAACCCTGTGAGCTCTCTGAGTTCAGGTGAACAGCAACTCGTCCTCATAGCTCAGGCACTCACCCAGCAGAGTAAAATCATCATCTTTGACGAGCCCACGGCAAACCTCGACCCGCATAATGCAAAAATAATCGCACAGCACATAAAAGGTCTCAAAGAGTGGCATCAGATTATTCTCATCACACACGATTTGCATCTTGCCTGCTACGTGGATTCGCCCGTTGTTTTCATCAAAGACAAAACGGCTGCGTTTTACGAGAAAGAGTTTTTTGACGATGCAAGACTTGAAGAGTTGTACGGGGTTGCGTTTGAGAGCTTGGCGGTGAAGTATGTTTAAATTTGCCCTTTGGTTTTTCCTGCTCGCAATTCTCGTCATCTCTCCGTTCATCGGTGCGGTTTCACTAAACCTTGGCGATATTCTAAACGCAGATACCTTAGCCCGCAACATCTTTTTTGAGCTGCGTTTACCCCGAGTTCTCTTTGCCTTTGCGGCGGGAAGCATACTCGCACTCAGCGGGCTTTTGTTTCAGACACTCTTTCGCAACGCCCTCATGACCCCTTACACTCTAGGCATCTCTAGCGGTGCCGTTTTAGGCGCTGGCATAGCTCTTAAACTCGGGCTTGGCACACTTTTTTTTGGGGTCGCGGCCATCAGCATCTTTGGGTTTTTGGGCGCACTTTTTACCGTCTTTTTACTGCTCTATCTTGCACAGTTTTTGCGTTCAGGACATCATGAATCACTCCTGCTTTTAGGGATTGCCCTTTCACTTTTTTACACCGCGGCGCTTATGGTAGTTTTTTACCTCGGCAGTGCAATGCAAAACGATGTGCTCATCCGTTTTACCATGGGTTCACTTTCCATCATCGGCTGGCAAACACCGCTCTTGCTTGCGTTTGTTGCGTTTATGCTTTTCGTGGGCATTTATTTGTACAGATTTGAGTTGCAACTCCTCAGCATTTCCGAGCATCAGGCACAACTCAAGGGCATTAACACAAAACGCGTGACCCTCATTCTTCTCTTGCTCTCCTCGCTTGGCATCGGAATACTCGTGAGCATCAGCGGGCCCATCGGTTTTGTGGGGCTCATAGTGCCGCACATTGTTGCGAAAATCTACCCGCAAACTATCAACAAACGCATCCTTAAAACTGCCCTCTTTGGCGGTTTTTTCTTGGTCTTTTGTGACACACTTACAAGAGGACTGCAAACGCAGAGCGAACTTCCTATCGGCATTGTCACCGCACTTATCGGCGGGCCGTTTTTCATCTATCTTATTATCAGCAAAGGCAAAAAATGAGCTACACATCCTGGTTTGAAGCGCACGCTGCCAAACATAAAACCATAGTCAATAAGCTTCAAAAACAAGAGTTTACAAAAGCGCAGATTATCGACTATTTTGACTTTGAAAATATGGTTCAAGCAGAGCCTGATTTTTGTCCGCTCTACGCCGAACATAAAAAATGTCACGAGATGGAGTCTCTCAACTGCTACCTCTGCGCCTGCCCAAACTTCCGCTTTAAAGATGACGGCCTGCAAAAAATTGAGGACAAAACGCAGTACAGTTTTTGTGACATAGATTCTAAAGACGGAGCACAAGGCATCTACGGTGAGTCCATCCATCAAGACTGCTCCAAATGCAGCGTCCCTCACCATAGATCTTATGTAGAGAAACATTTTGATTTGGATTGGAAGAAAGTCATGCAAAAGTGTGTTTTGTAAATGAACTCCCTAAGCATCTTCGGCACAAGCAGCGACGCTGGTAAATCTACGCTTAGTTTTGCCATTACCTACCTGCTTCACAAACGCGGCATAAAAGTCGCTCCGTTTAAAGCGCAAAATGTTTCAAACAATTCGCAAGTTTGTGATGATGGCGGGGAGATTGCTATTCCCCAACACTTTGCTGCTGAGGCTATTGGAATTGCTACTTCACATTTTATGAACCCTATCCTTTTAAAATCGGGTTCCAAAAACGCGGCGCATCTTATCATCAACGGCAAAAGCGTGGGCGAAAAGGATGTCTGGAGTTATTACAAAGATATAGACACACTCAAACCCTTTGTCAAAAAAGCCTTCAAAAAACTCCAAACGCAGTATGAATGTATTGTGGCTGAGGGGGCTGGAAGTCCCGTGGAGCTCAATCTTATGGACAAAGATTTGTCTAACATCTATGTCGCCAAAAAGTTCAAAACCAAAATTATTTTGGTGGCGGACATTGAACGCGGCGGCGTTTTCGCTTCCATTTACGGGGTTTATAAACTGCTGCCAAAAGAGTTACGTAAAAATGTCATCGGTGTGATTGTCAACAAATTTCGTGGTGATATGAGCCTGTTTGACGAGGGAATTGAGATTATTCAAAATCGTTTTGGTCTGAGAGTTCTGGGTGTTGTCCCGTTTCTACCTTTTAATCTCGGCTTTGAAGACAGCCAATCGCTCATGGGCTATACTCAGGACACTTCAAAGGCACTCTTAAAAGTAGGCGTTTTAAAACTCCCTCACATGAGTAACTTTACAGACTTTGAACCCCTTGTTGCCGATGGGGAAATAGAGCTCTCGTTCATCTCCAATATCAGCGAACTCAGTTCTTGTCAGCTGATTGTCATTCCGGGAAGTAAAAGAGTTGTAGAAGATTTGGCTTGGCTGAGAGAACGAGGGTTTGAGTCAAGTCTTGTCAGCAAAAAGCAAAAAGTTGTTGCCATCTGCGGAGGCTACGAGATGATGTTTGAGAGAATTTCAGACCCTTTAGGCATAGAGTCTGGGGAAAAAGAAATCAAAGGTTTTGGACGGATAAAAGGCGATGTGATTTTTGAAGCAGAAAAAACAGTCAAAAAAGGCTCGTATAAACTCTTTGGACATAAAATTCAGGGTTATGAAATCCACAACGCCCAAACCAAAAATCTTGCAACAAAGAAGAAAAATCTCTACGGCACATTTCTTCACGGTTTGTTTGACAACGACGGAATCCGTTATGAGATTTTTTCACAGATAGACAAAAATTATCGTGGCTACAACTTCAAAGAGTACAAAAAACAAAGTATCAAAAACTTCGCACAGCACATAGAAAAACACGTTGACATCGACTTTATAGTTCAAAATCTACACTTAGGAAAATAATGAAAACTTTTAATCTTTTTACCAACCAGACAGACACTCTTCCAGAAGGAAAAGCCGATTTTCTACTTGCCGCAAGCGTAACACGAACCTGCGAAATTGAGGGAATAACACAAGCAGGAATTCCGGGGAAAATTCCTCTCACACCTACGCTTGACGCGGAATTTATTTGCACTCAAAAGCTCCATTCTCTGCCAGAACTTGCACAAACGCCAAGCGGAGTACCGACTCCGGCACTCATTACACGAGCCGTTCATAATCTCAACCCTTTTAAAAGCATAGAGATTGTGGACTTAGGACTCGAACTTCAGCCTCAGCAGTGCTTTGTGCATAATTTCAACATTCCTATCTCGGGTTCCATAGCGACAGGGGCGAAGATAGATGCCCGAAGCGTTTTTGAAAAAGGAATGCTTTTTGGCAAAAGTTACGAGCTCAAAGGGAGTTATCTCATCCTCGGCGAAAGCACTCCAAGCGGGACAACAACGGCGGCGGCTACTTCCTTAGCACTGGGCTATGACTGCCAAGATGCTTTTTCTTCAAGCTTTTTAAATGTCCCGACAAACATAAAAAACGCAACTATAGACCAAGCTCTCTCGCTGGTAAACGCAGAGATGAACAACTTTGAAAAGCTCTCTTATGTCAGTGATAATATGCTTCTCTTTTGTGCAGGTTTTTTGTTTGAGGCTTCGAGAAGATTTCATGTCGTTCTAGCCGGCGGAACGCAGATGGCGGCTTGTCTACTCATTGCCGACGCTCTGAGAGAAGATGTGCTTATGCGCATAAAACATGACAACATTACCCTTGCTACAACGCAGTGGGTGGCAAAAGATGAATACTCAGACATACAAAAAATTCTCTCTCAACTGAGCTACACGCCACACGCAGTCTATACAGAATTCAGCTTTGCAAACGCAGAAATTCCCGTGCTTAAAAAGTATGACGAAGGCGAAGCAAAAGAGGGTGTCGGTGCAGGTGCCGCACTTGCTTATGCGTGCGCAAACGGGCTTAGTAACGCAGATGTACTAAACGCAGTCGAACTCATTATGTACGAGATGTAAATGCGCGCACTTTTTATCGGCGGCATCAAAAGCGGCAAGAGCAAAAACGCAGAGAACTACATTCTTGCGTTTGCCAAAGAAAAACCCATTTATTTGGCAACGACAGAGTTTTTTGATGAAGAGATGCGTGAGCGAGTCGCCAAACACCAAACGCAGCGGGACGAGAAATTTATTACGCTTGAAGAGCCGCTAAATCTCTATGAAGCTACCCAAAATCAAGAAGCGCCCATTTTACTTGAGTGTGTGAGTATGTGGATTAACAATATGCTTTACCACGGCAAAAATGAGGCAGAAATTTTTGCAGCACTCACAGCCCTAACAAGCACAAACGCAAACATCGTGTTTGTTATCAACGACGTTAGCTGCTCTGTTATAGGCGAGAATAGGCTTGTGCGGGACTTCGTAGATATCAACGGCCGTGTCGCTCAGTTTTTGGCGCAACAATGCGAGGAAGTCTACAACACCGTTGCGGGCATAAGTGTGCGCATCAAATGAAACTCTTCTACGGTTTTGCCCTTGCGTTTAATATGCTCACTATCTTGCCTTTTTTTAAAGTGCACACTTTTTTCAAGGGAATCAACGGCTATTCGGCCATGTTTTATCCGCTTGTGGGTTTCATTATTGGCGCTGTTCTCTGGGGTGTACATTCACTTCTGCAAACGCAGCTCCCGCCAACTCATCTGGCGGTCCTCATCTTTGCTCTTTGGATTTTGCTCACGGGCGCGTTGCATCTTGATGGCCTCAGCGATACCATAGACGGACTTTTTGTCTCCAAACAACGTGCCTTTGAAGTTATGAAAGATGCTCATGTCGGCGGAATGGGGATGATTTTCACTTTTGCGTTTTTAGCACTCAAACTCTCAAGCCTCATCTACTTCGAGGCCTATTATCTTCTGCCGGTTTTGCTGATGATTTCACGCCTAAACGCAAGCCTTGCCATCTACTTTTTTCCTTACGCCAGCAAAGGTGTCGGCGCGCTTTTAAAAGAGGAACTTTCACTCAAAATGGTTCTTTTTGCTTTTATTTACAGCTGCGTTTTGGTCTATTTTTTCTCATTTGGCACTTCGTTTTTCCTCTCTTTGCTTGTCGGCCTTCTCTGCGCTGCGTTTTTTGTCAAACGTCTTGGCGGACTCAGCGGGGATATTTACGGCTTCATCATAGAAATCAGTGAACTCGTCCTTTTAAACGCAGTCATCATTCGAACTTACGCATGAAAATCACACTCCTCAGACACGCCCAAGTTCAAGACGATTTTTTGGGCAAATACAACGGGCACAATGAGATTGGGCTCTCAAAAAAAGGAGATGAACAAGCCTTAGCTTTGGCAGATAAGTACCTGAATGCAGGCTTTGACACGGTTTTTTGTTCTGACTTGCTTCGAGCAAAAGAAACACTTGCCCCTTTTGAACTTCAATGCAAACCCATTTTTTCATCGGCACTCAGAGAAAAATCTTGGGGACGTCATGAGGGCAAAAGTTTTGAGCAGATAAACGCAGAAGGAATTGAGTACCTTAACTTTGACTATTGGGTAGATGCACTCGATGGCGAGCGTGTAGAAGATTTTAGACGAAGAGTAGAAAACTATTTTTTTAAGACTATCTTCAAGCAAGATGCTCAAAATATTTTAGTTGTAACGCACAGTGGTGTTATCAAAATGCTCCTCTCACTTGTGCAAAATATTACACTCGAAGAGGCTTTTGCCACTGAATTGCCCTACGCTTCTTGCGTGATTTTAGATAAAATAGCCAATACATTTGTCCAAGTAAAGCCCTAAAAAATTAATACAATGAGTTCACAATGAATATCCTTTCCAAAGATGCCCCGCTCGAAGAGTCCTTAAAAAAAATGCGTTCAGTTTTAGAAAGCGTTGGCTGTGAAGTTACTTTCTCAGAAGAAAAACATCCTCTGCAAAACTGTTACTCAGTCAATTTGGCTTCTAAAGAAGCACCTAAACATATCTACTCAAACGGCAAAGGCACGCTCTCGGAAGCTTCCATGGCAAGTGCTTTGGGCGAGTACATTGAGCGACTTCAGACAAACAACTTTTTTATAGATTTTCATCTGCCTAATCGTAAATATTACCCCGATGAAGTTGCGTTTGACTTTGGCGGAGAGTATCTCAGCGCTGAACTCCTAAGCATTTACGACCCAAACGCAGAACTGAGCGATGAAGATTTGGTGGACTACAACAGCGATTATGAGGACAAGATTGTCTCCTTGCCTTTTGTCAAGCATTCTACTGGGGAACAAATTTATTTTCCAATAAATATATTGAGCAATTTGTATGTCAGTAACGGTCTTGCCACCGGAAACACTCCGCAAGAAGCGCAGGTTCAGGCACTAAGCGAGATTTATGAGCGCTATGCGAAGATGCAAATCATCAAAAACGGTTACGCCCTGCCGAAATTTCCGGATGAACTTGTAAACTCTTTTACAAAACTCTCACACGACGTTGGGGCACTCAGAGATTTAGGCTATATTATTGAGGTTTTAGATGCCTCTTTGGGCGGTGAATTTCCCGTCACCGCCATTTCTCTCATCAACCCGAAAAACGCCACGCTTTTTGTCTCTTTTGGAGCACACCCGATTTTGGAAGTCTCCCTTGAACGCACTATGACAGAGCTTATGCAGGGACGCGGACTTGAAAATTTAGACGGTTTTGAAACCCCTACTTTTGATTTGAGTTTAGTTGCAGACAACTTTAATTTAGAATCGCATTTTATAGATTCCAACGGCAAACTCGGTTTTCATTTTCTGAGCTCAAAAAAAAGTTTTCCCTACACACCATGGCGTTATGATGGTTCTTGCACAGAAGATGAACATGCGTTCTTAATTGGCATCGCACGTGACTTAGAACATGAAATATACCTCAGAGAGTACGACTACTTAGGCTTTTACTCCTGCCAGATGCTCATTCCAGGTATAAGTGAAGTCTACCCGATTGACGACCTGATTTACAACAACAAAAACACGCCAAAACGCATAAGAGATATGGTTTTAAACTTCAAAGAGTATGACCCTGAAGACATTTTAACCGAAATAGAATCCCTCGAAGATTCGCTCAATATGGAAAAATACATCGGTGTAATATTTGCGCAAAACTTCACTATGCGTGAGTTCAAAGCACAGGTTCATCTTATGCTAAGAAACTCTGAAGAAGTTTTTGAACTCCTCGAATTTGGACAAGACAGACTCGGCCACATTGTTCTTGAACTTATGCGAATGGATACAAACGATATGCTTTTTGAAGAGTATGAAGAGGGCTTAAACGCAATCTATACGGAAGAAAAAGTCCAAAAAGCGCTGGGAATTCTTGATGGCGATGAGTATTTGATAGATGTGACACTGCATCAGGATTACCGAAATATGCTCGCTATGTATGACAGACTGGAGCTCAAAAAACGCAGTAAAAATTCTTGCCCCAAAGGGGCAAAGCTTTAGTCGCCATAGCGGCGCAAGCGTAGCAAAATGGACGCGTTCATTTTGCGTTTAAAGAGTGAGTACACTTTTTGCTACAAAATGGTGACAACACCTTCAAAAGGAATATTACGCTTTGAAATCACTTAGTATTTTCGGAACAAGCAATGATGACGGAAAGTCTACTATTGCCTTTGCGCTTACTTACATATTACATAAACGTGGCTACAAAGTAGCCCCATTTAAAGCACAGAGTATCTCAGAAAACTCACAGATAAGTGACGACGGCGGCGAGATGGCAATTCCTCAGCACTTTGCGGCGGAGGCTCTTGGCATTAAAAGTTCTCATCTTATGAACCCTGTTTTACTCAAACGCGACTCCCCGACGAGAACCGACCTCATCATAGACGGGAAAAGTTTTGGTAAAAAAGATATTTGGAGCTGTTACAAAGACACGCAGATTCTCAAGCCTTACGTCAAAAATGCTTTTTCCAAACTCCTTGCAGAGTATGAATGTGTGGTGGCTGAGGGCGCGGGGAATCCTGTTGAACAGAGTTATATGAAACGTGACCTTTCCAACATCTACATAGCCGAAGAGTTTCATACCAAAATCATTCTTGTCACAAGTATTGACGACGGAACGCTATTTTCTTCAATTTATGGCGTTTACAAGCTTTTACCGAAGAAACTGAGAAAAAACGTTATTGGCGTTATTGTCGATAAATTTCAAAACAATGTGCCCGAAGTTGAAGACGGTGCGAGTATTATTGAGCAGCTTTTTGGCATGAGAGTGCTTGGTGTTGTCCCGCACAAAGAACTCAATAGTGGTTTTCATGACTTAAAGTCTATGATGGCATACCAACAAGACACCTCTGCGGCCATTATTACAGTCGGGGTTTTGAAACTCCCGCACATCAGTAACATCACTGACTTTGAGCCACTCATTGCAGACAAAGAAATAGAACTGCGTTTTATTACAGGCTTGCACGAGGCCTCTTTTTGCGATTTGCTTATTTTACCCGGAAGCAAGCTGGTTGCAGAAGACTTAGAATGGCTCATAGATGGAGGTTTTAAAAATATTCTTACCTCAAAAGAACAAAAACTTGTTGCCATTTCAGGCGGATACGAGATGCTTCATGAGTTCATTTTAGATCCGCATGGAGTAGAATCCCAGCACAAAAAAGTACCTGGACTTGCCAGAGTCGAGGGCAATATAGAACTCAAAAAAAAGACCTTTACTAAAAAAGGCCTTTACTCTATTTTTGGCTGTAAACTCGAGGGCTATGAGATTCATAACGCCATTACAAAAGAGGTGGCTGTTAAAAAACGCAATCTTTATGCAACCCATGTCCATGGTATTTTTGAGAACAGTAAATTTAGAAACAAACTGTTCCGCTCAATAAATCCTGAGTACAAAGGCTACGACTACGAAGCGCATAAGCAAAAAGTTATCGAGGAGTTTGCCGCTCATATAGAAAGTAGTGTTAATATTGAGGCTATAGAAAAAGAGTTAATTTAACCACACAAAGGAGTTTAGATGAGAAAATTAGGAGTAGTTGCAGCACTTATGCTTGCAGTAATAATGTTTTCAGGTTTTTGGTCAGGGGAGAGTCCAAATCAACTGAAAAATGAGCGCATTCAACTCAGTCATGAAACCCTTAATATGCTTTACAAGTACGCCCCGGAGGCAAAGGACATGGTAGCAAACTCTTATGGTTACGCTACTTTTGCCAATGTAGGCGTTAATGCTCTCTTCTTTTCTGTCGAAGGCGGAAAAGGTCTTGCCAAAGTCAACAGCAACGGCAACATTACTTATATGAACATGGCATCAGGCGGAGTTGGTTTAGGCCTTGGCATTAAAGATTTTAGAATCGTTTTTTTGTTTGAAACCAAAAAAGCCTTTGACTTTTTTGTACAACACGGATGGGAAGCAAATGCCCAAGCAGACGCAGCGGCAAAAATCAGAGGAGACGGAGGCGCACTAAACGCAGCAATTACAGTTGCTCCAGGAGTTCGCATCTATAAACTCACAGAAAATGGTTTAGCCATCCAAGCAACGATTCAGGGAACAAAATATTGGGCTGACGGGGATTTAAACTAATATTGTTATAATTAGTTATCTCTAAGCTTATTCTAGGCATACTACGTAAAATTTGATTTACAAAGGATACCTATGATTCTCAAAAGTTTAACTTTCGCAGCGGGAGTTGCCTTGATGTTTACCGGTTGTGCCACCATGCAAAAAACGGAGACACACGAAACACCGAGTACTCCGCTGTCACAGGATAGTAAAACAATCACCGCGGTAAAAGCGGATGAGCCGACAGGTCTTAAACGAAAAGTCGCCATCGGCAGATTTAGCAATGAAACAAAATACGGCCAAAGTTTTTTTATAGACAAAGAAAACGATAAGATTGGCAAGCAGGCCATGGACATTCTTTCTGCAAAACTTTTTCAATCAGGCAGATTCATTATGCTCGAACGTGCCGATCTTTCAAAAATTGAAAAAGAACTGCAAATCGGCAATGCTCCGCAACTTGACAACTCCGCAGATTTCCTCATCTTAGGCTCTATTACAGAATTCGGACGCAAAGAGACAAGCGATGTCGGTCTTTTCAGCCGTGTGAAAAAGCAGGAGACTTTTGCAAAAGTCCACATCAGAATTGTAGACGTAAGCACAGGACAAATCATCTACTCAGAAGAGGGAAAAGGAACTGCGTTTAGCGAAGCGGGAACTGTTATGGGTATCGGTGCAAAAGCGAGTTATGATGCACAGCTCAACGACAAAGCCATAGATGCGGCCATCTCTGATTTGACTTCAAATATTATGGAAAACATGCTTGACAAACCTTGGAGAGGGTATATTCTCGGCTTTGAGGATGGCAATCTTATCACCTCAGGCGGAAAAAGCCAAAACATAAAAATCGGCGATGTTTTCACCATCTACAAAAAAGGCAAACAGGTTAAAAATCCGCAAAATAACATGATGATGACTCTTCCGGGCAAACAAGTGGCGACAGCTGAAATTGTAGCGACACTCGGTGATACACCAGAGACTGAAGTTTCGTTAGCGCAGGTAAAAAGCGGTGATATTAGTGCTTATGTAAAAGAGAAAAACTTCTCTGAACTCTACATACAACCAGGAGAAAAATAATGAAAACAATTCTAACAATAGCCAGCCTGCTTTTCCTGCTTCTTGCTTCAGGATGCGGCTACAAAGAAGGTGTTGCGACAGCGAGCCAAAAATCATATCTTTACTTTAGCGGGAATGTCTCTGACATCACTGTTTCCATTGACGACGCTGTGGAATTTTCTGTCCTAGCCGGAGAAAAGCATCAGTATGCCATCACTCCGGGCAAGCATGTGGTGAAAATCTACCGAGGTGATCATCTTCTTGTTATAAGAGAAATCTTTATCAGCGACGGCGTTGCTAAAGAGATAGAGGTTAAATAATGAAAATTATTGCAAACACAGGTCTGCTTGGAGCTGTCTCTGCTGTGTTTTTACTCACAGCCTGCTCGGGGCAGCCAAAACCTCTTTACAATTATGAAGATTATAGTGACAGCTACTATGGCGCAAAAAAGAATATGACCGAAGAATCGGCACTTGTACTGCAGAAGTCTATAGAAAAGGCGATAGAAAATGCGTCTGAGAGCTCTTCTGGAAGAGTCGCTCCGGGAATGTATGCTAATCTGGGCTATATCTACCTCAAAGGCGGAAAAAGCAAAGAGGCGATTGCAAATTTTGAGAAAGAAAAATCAATCTATCCCGAATCTGCGCACTTTATGGACAGAATGATTAAAAAAGTTCAAGTTGCACAAGGAGCTGAAAATGATAAGAAATAAACTTGTAGCACTTTTGGCAACAACTCTTCTGGGTTTACTTTTTTCGGGTTGTGTTGCCGGTTCTCCGCAACCTACGAAAAGCTCACTATTTCCAAAGATGTATGAGGAACAGCCTCGATCTTTGCTTATACTCCCTCCAATGAATGAAAGCACAGATGCAGAAGCAAAAGACTACTACATGACAACGGTTGAGACACCTTACGCGCTCATGGGCTACTACACTTTTCCGGTTGAAATGGTTGGTGACATTATGAAGCAAGAGGGTATTTACGACACTGAACTTCTTTATGAACTGCCTCTAGATAAATTTTATGATTACTTTGGTGCCGATGCGGTTTTATTTACACGTATCAAAAAATGGGATGTGTCATACATGGTTGTCGCTTCTACTTTAACTGTTGCCATCGAATCCAAAATAGTTTCTACAAAAACATCAGAAGTTTTATGGACATACAACGGCTCAATAGTAGTTGACCTTAGCGGCGGGAATAACAGCGGTGATCTTGCCGGATTAATTATAAACGCTATTGCAACTGCCATAAATACGGCTTCTGCCGATTATGTGAAGTACGCCCGTCAAGTAAACGCAAGAATGATGGTTGCCTTGCCTGTCGGCCCATACCACCAACTTTACCTCAAAGACCAAGACGTAAAATTAATGAAGTAAAGCTTTTATAAACTACTTCTAGTCATTGCCCCACTCATGTGGGGTTATGACTGCTTTGAACGAAACTCTCTCTCCTCTATTCTCTCTAGGCTAACAATAAAAGCCCAAGCGAGTACTTTCATCTCTATATTTATACTACAATAAGATATTATCTTGTACAATTAACACTTTACCACTCGCTACAAAACAAATGGGGAATTATTATGTTCATATCAGTAAAATCAAAAGTTATAGCTTCAGTACTCACACTGAGTATTTTTGGCCTTATTAGTCTTAGTTATTATCTTTCAAATACTTTGCATAATCTCTCGAATGAGAACAATAAACAGTCGCTTGCAATGCTAAGCGAATCAATCTTTCAAACAATGACAGCAAGTATGATGATGGGTGATCCTGCTGTTGTAAAACATGCATTTGCAAGTGCAAAAAGCATACAAGGTATAGAAGATTTAAAAATCACTAAGTCTCAGGCAGTTTTGGATGTTTACGGTGAGGGGGAAGAATTTACTAAAGATGCTCTCATTATAGATGTACTTAAAAATAAAACGACAAAACTCGTTGAAAAAAATGAAAACGCACACCATACTATTAGAATGATAAAACCTATGGTAGCGGAAGAAAGATGTTTAGTATGTCACTATAATGCAGAAGTTGGCTACACTTTGGGTGCTATGGATTTGACAATGTCATTAGATAAAAATGATAAAGAGATTGCAGCGACGAACCTCACACTCATTATCTCCATGGCTATTATTGGGATTTTATTTGCGGTTACTGCGACTATCTTTTTCGTAAAAGAAATTTTCAATCCTCTATGCGGACTTAAAACTCGTATTGCTTCAATGGTCAGCGGAGACAAAGACCTTACTAAACGCCTTGCATACAAAGACGGCAATGAATTTGGTGACGCAGCCAAAGAGGTTAACAACTTTGTTCAGATGATTCAGGGAACAGTCAATGAGATTAAATCTTTAGGGCATCAAAACTCGGCTATCGCTTCAGAGATAGAGCTTTCAAGCCATGTCATCCGTAAAGGAACACAGCAAGAACAAGCTATCGTGTACGAAACAACTCAAAAAAGCGAAGCTATAAAATCTCTCCTCAATCAAACAATACAAGCAACAGAAGAGACGAAAAAAACAGTAGAAGATGCAAATATAGAGCTAAACAGCGCAATTGCAGCACTCAACACATTAAGCGATGAAGTTGTCTCCTTTGTTGCTATTGAAAATGAACTCTCAAGTGAACTCTCAGGACTCAAAACAAACGCTGACCAAGTAAAAGGCGTACTTAACGTTATAAAAGAGATTGCAGAACAAACAAACCTTCTTGCCCTAAACGCAGCTATAGAAGCGGCACGTGCCGGTGAGCATGGACGCGGTTTTGCCGTAGTTGCGGATGAAGTACGTAAACTTGCAGAGAGAACACAAAAAAGTCTGACTGAGATTGATATAAGTGTAAGCACAATTGTTCAATCTATTAATGATGTCAGTGATAAAATGCATGTTAACGCAAGCAATATTGAGAATCTCTCAAATATCTCAAATGATGTACAAGATAAAATAAATGCAACTTCAAGCGCCATTGCATACTCAACAAAAGTAGCAAACGATTCTAAAGAAGACAGTATGAAAATGTCTAAGAATTTAGAAGAAATTATAGATGATATTTCTCAAATTGAAACACTATCAACTGCAAACGGAACGAGTGTTCAAAGCATAGAAGCAGATTTACGAAGACTTGTACAAGTAGCAAAAGCACTTCAAGCATCTTTGGAAGAATTTAAAAGTTAGATTGCTTCGTTCCTCGCAATGTCGGGGGAAAACTACTTCGCAATGCTAAAACACAGCCATTGCAGTGACACAAAACGCAGTCACTGCGAGACTTCAGAGAAGTCGTGGCAGTCTCCTTATCTGTAGACTCTTTTTCTTGCGTTTTGCCCCGTGTAATTCTTTTTAAAACAAGCCTGACAAATACTGTATTTAGAATTTAAAGGCAATGGCACTTCACAGAGTCGGCATCTTTGTACAAAGCGACTTTGCTGTAAAGAATTTTCTATAAATTTATTAAGAATATGTCTTGCTTTTTGTACCTTAGGCACTTCCAAAAAATACTCTTTAAATCGGTAACTCAACCACAAATAAAGTGATATCTCCTTGACCATATCTTCAGCCCGTAAAAGTTCCTCAGATGTCTGCGCATAACTTCCAACAAGAGCGGGCGGTGCGTACGGCACAGGCATTTTTTGCTCCAAGTAAGAGACATAACTCTCAAAAGTTGCAATAATGTAAGGAGATTTGAGTGTCAGCGGAGCACAGGCAAGATGGTACTTCGCAGCCATGTCTAAATCATAGCCGTCAAGTATTCTTGCCGCTTCAAGCATATCATCCAAGTTTTGTGCTCTAAAAGGGCCGTTAAACTCCATGTTATCGACAAAAAACCTCAACACTTCCTCTAAAGATTTCTCTTCCAAAATCGTACTGACCAGTTTTACATGTTCAAGATTTGCCATAACCTTAAACGGCAGGGTAATTGACTTAGGCTCTTTGTTAAAATTCTTTTTCACTACCTTTAAAACATCATAACTGAGCGCTCCGACATAGCCCGCCGAGCTCAGTCCGAATCTTCCCGCACGACCGGAAATCTGCTGTACTTCAGGAGGCTGAAGGTCGCGAATTGTTACTCCGTCAAACTTTTCTGCTTTTGAAAAAAGTATGGTGTCAATCGGCAGGTTCATTCCCATCGCAATCGCATCTGTAGCAATTAAAATTTCCGTCTCTTTTTCTCTAAAACGGCGAGCCTCTTCACGCCTGACTTCTGGGGAAAGATTGCCGTAAATAACGCTTATGCTGAAATATCTTGAGAACTCTTGTTTGAGTTTGAGTACATCTTTACGGCTAAACGCAATGATGGCACTCCCGCTTTTTACCTCTTCTGCGGGAGTCGGAGCGTCTAAAAGTGAGAGTGGTACTTTTCGCTCAAACTCGACTATCTCAAGTTCTTCTCCAAGGTACTCCGCAAGAGCAATAACCGCTTCTCTTGCATTTGTCGAACCTGTCATAATAATCTCTTTGGCAGGCGCGCCGATGATTGCATTTGCCCATGCCCAGCCACGGTCACGGTCGTCTATCATCTGCACCTCATCAATGATACAAACATCCACATCAACTTCAAAATTAAGCATTTCTATTGTAGAACTAATATGCGTTGCGTCTTCATCTAAAAGCTGCTCTTCTCCTGTAATGAGTGAACAGGCAATGCCATTTTCTCTAAGCGTCTCATAGCCCTCAAGTGCGAGTAAACGCAGCGGTGCGAGGTAATAGCCTGTATCTGCGGCTTCAAGTTTTTGCATTGCCTGATACGTTTTTCCGCTGTTTGTAGGTCCCACATGAAAAATGAGTTTTCTTCTCATAGAACGTGCAAGCGGAAAAAGATTTTTAAAGTCACGTATGGTTCGTGCCAATAGTGCTTGGCGTTGCTTTTTAATGAGCAAGTCATGTACATCAGTGATAAAAGCACGAATAATTTTTCTTGCGTTTTTTGCAGAGATGTGCAGAGATTTCGGTAAAAGTTCTACGAGGAACTGGTAAACTTTTTTATGCAACTCCTCAGGAGCCAAATGAAGCAAAGTTGCGTAAGTGCCACACTCATCGACTATCTCTTTGAGTTCCTGTAAAAACTGCTCTTCATGCTCTTTTTTAGCCTCATGCAAAACAGTCTCGAAATCGAGTTCATCAGAGTTCCAGATAGTCTCCAAAAGCGAGTCAAGTTCTAAATGCAAATCCAAGTGGTAATGAAAATCTATACTCGAATATGGAAGACGAATACTCTCATTAATTTTGATTAAAACTTCTTTGTCATGCAAAGCCAATTCCAAAACATCAAGTTTTGTCTCTATGAGGCTTTTTAAAATGGACGCCTTTATATATGGATAACTTGTAGCTGTTTTTGGAGGCGATGCCCGAAGCGAAGCGACTATCTCTTTGTCTGTCAGATAATCATGCGGTTTTTTAATACCGGCTAAAAACAGCTCTGTCTGCTTCTGCTTTTCCTCTGTTATTGCTATTTTATCTTTTTCTATTCTCTCTATAATTGTCTCTACGGCTTCATTTTGCAGATACTCATACTCATAAGGTTTGGTAGTAAGCGTCAGTATCTTATGAAAAGTCTGATCGTAAATCTGATACTTAATGGAGGCGTTAAACTCCAGCGCATCATCTATGTCAAAAACGCCGTCTAAAGCTTTTTGAAGTTTCTCTTTTTTCATCTCATAACGGATGTGTTTGAGCTTGGCTTCCATCTTTTCTATGGTTATCTTCTTGCTTCGAACATCCATAAACGCATTAAAGAGTAAAGCACCCTCCTCTGCAGAAGCATCGAGTTCGTCAAGAAGCATCTGAATCTTGTGTGTTCTGTCAAGATTGGGCTCTTTTGGAGCAGTCGACTTATAGACTTTGCCTTCGTTTGCAAAAAAGTTTAAAATCTCTGCGCGCACCTCTGTGTCGCCCTCGCTCCAAACGCCGCGGACAGCTTTAAGCAGCGCATGTTTAGAGTACTCCACGTCGTACATACCCAGAACATGCATGAGCTCGCTGAGTGTCTCGGTAGAGACTCTCTCAACCCCCATATCAAAAGGTTCATCATCAAAATATTGTCTTATTTTTTGGTTAATTTTTATATTTTTTTTATTTTTCTTTGCCATAAAGTATTGTAGCAAAAGCAGTTAAATTTTTAGTCAAATTTTTTTTTGCAATAAATAAATATTAATTAAAGTTATCACCCATTAGTGTGATGTATTGATTTTTTTATTTTCGTACAATATCTCAATAGTCATAAAAAAACTAAAAAATTATTCTCACGTAAGATGGGGATGTTTAAAGGGAGACAAAGTAATGAAAACGAAACTTACATATTCTATTGTTACGGCTTTGGCGTTGTTTGGGGCCGCGACGTTCATTGGATGTAGTAGTTCAGGTAGCTCTAGTGACGAGGCTGCTGCGACGACCCTAGAGGGAACGTTCGTAGACTCGGCAGTTCAGGGCCTAACATATAAAGGGAATTTAAGCGGAGTGACTGACGCGGGTGGTCACTACTCTTTTAAAGGAACAGACAGGGTTGAATTTTTACTAGGCGAGCAGCTAAGTTTGGGAACACTTGTGCCTAAAACTTCTCAGGTGTCGGTACTTGACTTCTATGACGGGCAGTTGACTGTCTCTGATACAAAAATTCAAAAGCTTATAGTATTGCTTCAATCTCTTGACTCAGACGGAGATACAAGCAATGGAATTACTATTTCAGCTGATACTATTACACTTTTGGAAGGTATCTTAGCGGCAGATCCTTACAACGTAACGGACTTGACAACTTTTGATTTCACGTCACTTACCATGACTGAACTCAGTGACTTACTTACTGCCCTTGTTGATGCAACGCCTGATGATCCGGAAAATCCGGCTGATACAGATGTCGTGGTAACTCCAGAAGATGCAGAAGACCACTTTACTGAAACACTTTACGGACCTCAGCCGCCAGCTATAACGCTCTCCGGTACAAAATTGGCATGTACTCCTGATACAGCTATCATAACAGCTACAGATGCAGCCGATTGGAATGCAAGTGACCCTCTAGTAAGAAATGTATCTTCCCACACAACTGATGATACAAGAGAGAGAGGGACATCTCATAATGCGATTGCAAACATGAGTGGTGTTATCGTTAACGCCAGAGAAGCTAGTGGCACACTTATTCCTGATGTTCAATACCATCCTATAGTAATCAGTTATCTTCAGGAAGTAGTTTATGACGCAACTGCTGCTGATGGAGGATATGAGATGGGTGACGGAAGTGCTGATATCGGTGATCCAAATCAAAGAGATGCTGTTTTCTTTGCTACATCTTTAGACAATGGAGAAACTTGGAAAAGCCAGGTTGTCTCAGACTCTACAGCTAAAAGCTCAACTCAGGTAACGTGGGCCGGTTCTCTCATTAATTATGGCGGGCATGCTCAAAAACCGAAAATGGCTATATATGGCAATAGAATTATGATGGCATGGCACGACAAATACTGTCCGAGCGGTAATCCTTTTGACCTTGCACAGGTAACAGTTGATGAAAACGTAACGTATCCTGATGACTTTTTTGCTGTAAACGGTACACAAGGCTCCATTGACTATACTGCTGATGACGGCGAAGTTATGATTGCGCCAAACGGCAAAGAAGTTTATGAAGTACCATTTTCTTGTGTATGGACAGCAAGAGGTACTATGGATGTGGATGGAAACATCACTTGGCATGCTCCAATGCAGCTTACAACCGGTAAAAGAGATTCAAACCATATCTGGATAGAAGCTTCAGACGCCGGTTTTGCAATGGCATGGCAGGAAGATACAAAAGGTCTTCGTTCAGGTAAAGGTGCAGGTCCGGGAGATGGCTGGAGTGGTGCTACAACAAACCACGGTTCAGATATCTGGTACTCATCTTTGAAAATGAGCGAGTTTGATGATATTAACGAGACGGCAGCTCTTGAAGATACAAAACCTAAATCATTGTACAACTTCCATTACCCAATGCGTATTACGGATAATGAGCAGTGTCAAGTTAATGATAGTAAATTATACTGTCAAACACTCTGTGATACTTACGGTTCAGTGTCGTCTACTACACTTAACAATGCAGGAACTACTATTGAAAGATGTAAAACATACGATGTAGATATGCTTACAAACACCCAAGTTATACTTGATGGTGATACTGGGGCTTCTAGATCAGCTCTTAAAATCTTGAAAACAGATATGAATGAGTCTGTGGTTATTCTTAGCTATGAAGAGACTAAAGGTCTCTCTGAGAATACAACTGGAACAGGTGATCAAGATCAAGGTACAGTTGATACTATCATCGAGTATGAAGGTAAATCTGTTTATTTTGAAAGCTTTAACTTCAATGCTATAGATGAGTTTAATGCGACAGATTCTGACATCATTCAAAAAATGTCAATGCCGCTTGTAAGTGCCGGTGGTATCGTAAATATGAAAATACCTGATGAGAACAACACAAGCAATATGATTTATGAAAATGCTCGTCGTGTTGTAATTGGTTCGCATATAGACTCTTGTCTGGCAGAGAACTTCACTTTTGCTCTACTGTACAAAGAGTCATTTGAAACTCAGGGTGCATCATCTGATATGTTTGTCCGTGTAAACAACGGCTTTACTTATGATACATTTGTAGCCCTTAATGACGCAGTTGCAGGGGATCTCAATGTTTCTAATGTCAGTGCACAAATACCTATAGTACCGGATAGTATCCTAGACTATACTGTACAATGGACAGCTGATAACCTTGATGACTATAATTATGAAAATAAAGATGATAATACATTCTCCCCTCGTATATTCCTTCGTGGAACCGAAAGTGGTGGGGATAGTATTTTCACAGGGTATGTGTATTCACCGGATGCTAACAAAACAGCTTCAGAGAATGGAAATATGCCAAGTAACTTCCATGTTCATGTATATTCAAATGGTCAGTGGAACGGACCTGTAAATGTTACAGGCATTGTAAAAGCTTCGGCTACATCTGTGGATCCGAGACTCTTCACTACACCAAAAGGCAATAGTTTAAGTCCTTTGGACTCAGACAAATACAGTGATCCGAAAGTTCTGTTCCTTACATGGGGTGAGATTGACTGGATAGATCCAACTGATCAAAACTTAGGTAAATCAGAAACAGGTCTTTACTACAAACGCTCTATTGATGGTGGTCTTACATGGGATGTGAACACCACTATGCTAGCCAATAAAGATTTTGGTTACATCGAAGAGAAAGAAGTAAACAGTTACGCATCTCCGGATGGTAAAACTTTCTACAATGTTTGGATTCAAGAATCTGAAGAGTACAATTCTTCTGATCACTTCTCTGGTCTTGATACTTGGTTTGGACGTGTGGATTACAACATTTCAAATGTTGCTCCAAACTAGTCTCTGAGGCTAAACTCTGAACAGACTCAAAGCTCACATCTTTTGATGTGGGCTTTTCTCATTTATACAAAATTTCTCTCCTTATCTTCACACAGTTAAAACATTTGAGTTATAATCCTTTATAATAGTTCCAACACTCTTTTTTAAAAAGGTTGATACATGAAATACATCAAATTTTTCAACTCACTCACAATCTCGGACGTTCCCTCTGTTGGCGGTAAAAATGCTTCTCTGGGTGAAATGTACCAAAACCTGGCACCAAAGGGTGTACGTATTCCAAACGGTTTTGCAACGACAAGTGAAGCCTATTGGCTTTTGCTTGAAGAAAACTCCATAAAAGATAAAATACAAAACATACTTGCCACGCTTGATATTGCAGACAACGCAAATCTCCAAAAACGCGGTGCTGAAATTCGCTCCCTTATTCTAAACGCAACGCTTCCAAAAGTGCTTGAAGAGGAGCTGGCAGAGGCGTACAAAACACTGGGACAAGAGTATAAAAACGCGAGCGTGGATGTTGCCGTGCGTTCTTCAGGAACGGCCGAAGATTTACCTGACGCTTCTTTTGCAGGACAACAGGAGAGTTTTTTAAACGTCAGTGGACTTGAAGAATTGCTCGGCTGTGTCAAAAGATGTTTTGCCTCACTTTTTATGGACAGAGCCATCAGTTACAGAACAAGCCGCAATTTCGACCATATGAAAGTAGCACTCTCTGTGGGCGTGCAAAAAATGGTGCGTAGTGACGGGGCTTCAAGCGGAGTCATGTTTAGCATCGACACTGAGAGCGGCTGCGAGAAACTCATCCTCATCAATTCAAGCTGGGGTCTTGGTGAAAATGTTGTCAGCGGACGCGTAAACGCAGATGAGTTTTTTATCTTTAAACCGACTCTGGCACAGGGTTTTAAAAGCATACTCAAACACTCGCTGGGAAGCAAGAAAGAGAAAATGATTTACAGTGACAATGGCGTAAGAACGCTTAACATTGAAACAACACAAGAAGAGCAAAACAGTTTTTCCATTACTGATGAGGAAGTACTCTCCCTAGCCAAGCAGGCACTCATGATTGAAGAGCATTACAAATGTCCTATGGACATAGAATGGGCGAAAGATTCAGATGATGGAAAACTTTACATTGTTCAGGCAAGACCCGAGACTGTGCAAAGCAAACTTAAAAACGCAGCAGGCTTTACCAAATACTCTCTTGCTAAAACTAAAGAAAAAAAAGTATTGGCAACAGGACGCGCGGTCGGAGACAAAATCGGCAGCGGCAAGGTCAGCATAATTAAGGGTAAGTCCGAATTTCATAACTTTAAAAAAGGCAATGTGCTTGTTGCAGACACAACAAATCCCGACTGGGAACCGCTCATGAAACAAGCCTCGGCGGTTGTAACAAACAGAGGAAGCAGAACCTGTCACGCAGCTATTGTCGCCCGTGAAATAGGAGTTGCTGCCGTTGTCGGTGCCGTAAACGCAACAGATATTTTGCAAAATGCGCAAGAAGTTACCGTCAGTTGTGCCGAGGGTGATGAAGGCTATGTGTACGAGGGCTTATTAGAATTCAGTGCCCAAACGCAGGATATGTCTGCACTCAAACCTACAAAAACGCAGCTCTATATGAACATAGGCAATCCCGCTGAGGCCTTTAACTTGGCAAAAATTCCAAACGACGGCGTAGGACTCGCACGTATGGAGTTCATTATGAGCAACTCCATTAAAGCCCATCCAATGGCTCTTGTTGATTTATACAAAGGTAATCAGGTCACAGGCGAGGAGGAAATACTCGGCTTTATCTCCGGCTATAAAGATACCAAAGAATTCTTTTTACAAAAAGTCAGTGAGGGTGTTGCGACCATCGCCGCTGCGTTTTACCCAAAACCCGTTATCATCCGTACCAGTGATTTTAAAAGCAATGAGTACCGGAACATGCCAGGCGGCAGTGTTTATGAAGAGCAGGAAGAAAATCCAATGATAGGCTTTCGAGGAGCAAGCAGATATTACCACGAAAAGTACAAAGAGGCTTTTGAATGGGAATGTGAAGCGCTCAAGCGTGCAAGAGATGAGATGGGACTTAGTAACATAAAAATAATGCTTCCATTTGTCAGAACACCAGAAGAAGGTAAAAAAGTCATAGAGGTTATGAATACGCAAGGCTTAGTGCAAGGTGAAAACGGTTTGGAGATTTACGCCATGTGCGAAATTCCGGCAAATGTCATCTTGGCCGATAAATTTTTGGAAGTCTTTGACGGCTACTCCATCGGCTCAAACGATTTAACCCAACTCACATTAGGCGTAGATAGAGACAGCGCACGCATTGCCCATATATTTGATGAAAGGAATGAGGCGGTCAAGCGGATGTTGCAGATGGCCATTAAGGCGTGCAAGGAAAGAGGCAAATATATAGGCATATGCGGGCAAGCTCCCTCAGATTATCCCGAGATTACGGAGTTTTTAGTTAAAGAGGGAATTGACTCCATCTCTTTAAACCCTGACTCAATTTATAAAATGCACACACTCGTATGTGCATTAGAAGAAGCGGACGTTTAAGTCTACTTCTTTTTAGGAACGCTAATTGTTAAAACACCATTCTCATAAGAGTGCTCCATTTTCGTAAAATCCGCATCCTCAGCAAGTGAGACAGCTCTTTGAAATTTACTCATGTAGCGCTCTTTTCGTATGTACTTCGACGAATTTTCATCGTTAAAAGTATTAACTTCCGCTTTAATATTCAAAACATTGTTATCTGCAGTTATTCTAATATCACTTCTTTTAACTCCCGGAAGGTCAGTTTTAATGACATACCTGTCATCTTTAGAGACGACATCTAAGGACGGTGCATAAAAAAAGTTGTTAAACGCAAGCTTGAAATAAGGTTCGTCTGCAAAATTAGTACCCAAACGTCTAAAAGTATTATCAAACTCTCTTTGTATTGTTTGAATCTCTTTAAAAAGATTTAAACCTTTTTCAGCGCTTATACGAGCAGGCTCTTCATTGAGCAAATCAAGATAATTTACGTCAGAGTTTCTCTCTTTACTCTCCAAATTACTCTTGAGCCCATAAATAACATAAGTCTGCCACGCAACCACAGCTATAAGAATCAACCCCATAATTAGTACGCTACTATTGAAGGAGTTCATCTCATTTCACTTTTATTTTTTTCGTTTCTTTCTTTTTCTCAGTAATTTTAGGAAGCACAACCTCAAGCACACCGTCTTCTGAGCTAGCTTTAATATTTTCGACATCAACGTTACTTGGAAGTGTAAAGTTTCTCTCAAACTTTCCAAAAGAAGTTTCTACTTTATAGTAATCTTCTTCTTTCACTTCCTTTTTAAAATTTCTTTCCCCGGAAATTTTCAACATATTGTCTTCAATATCAACTTTAATGTCTTCTTTTTTCACACCAGGCAAATCAACATCAATGTGGTAAGCAAACTCACCCTCTCTCGTGTTCATAGCAGGTGTAAAACCAGATATAGAAGCATCCGAAGTATCCCATAATTTTGGGAACGACGAGCCACCCAAATACTGAAATCGTTTATTGAGATCTCTAAGATCCTGAAACGGATCAAATTTTGTAATTAACATATCTAACTCCTTCAACACAAATTTATGAGTCCCCCCCCCATCTTGTACTTCTTAAAAGTACCTTGAGTTATTCTCATGCAACAATATTGTAGGGTAAAAATAAAGATGAAACATCACCCAAGTGTATGATGTTATTTATCTTTATTTTTTTTAGTGATATAAATCATAAACGCAAGTGAGACGATAAACATCGACGTTCCCATCATCAAATAAAGCGCGTTTACCATCTTGTCATAATTTTCTATGGCAATTTTAAAGACAACCATAAGCGTCTCAATAGAGAGTGCTATAAGAATAGTTACTAAAAATTTTGTCAGCGTTTTTATCTCAATCTTAGAGTCTTTGATGTAGCTTTTGTAATAGACTTCCTGCTCGAGAATAGTTTTAGCAAGGTCAAAAATTGCAAGTCCCAAGGTCGCGGCGATAATAGGTTTAAATATGGTGTCAATGCTAAGCTTTGACTCGAGAAGATTGCTCACAAAATCATGCCCTGCATAAAAAATTGCAACACCTGAGAGAAACATCATAAAATAACCCGCTAGCAGATAAAAAGTTTTTGTGATACTGCTAAAAAAATGATGCTTTTCTATAATCCCCAAACGCTCAAGGAGCACTTCTAACTGTAAGTCCATAAAAACAATCAGCGGTCCCTCTTTTTTTGAAACCGTAATACAGACATTTGAAGTGGCCGAGCTCTGATACGGCTGTGCAAAGGCAAACCCGTTCTCTTTTATTTTGAGTCTCTCAAGCAGGTAGGTTCTGTCTTTATTTTTCTCATTCTCATCTATTTTATTTCTGTAAATATTAGGAGAAATCTGCTCTTTATTTCCGCTGCATACGACATAAATAAGTTCTAACGAGGGGAAAGCTTTAAAAAGTTTTTTGTATTTCTCATCTTCACTCTCAGTAAGAGAACCGACACTCTCAAGTGTCTCTTCTATAAATGACTCAATCTTATCTTGGTTTTTTGTAAAAATTTCTAAATATTCTTTCATAATCTGCTCCTCATTTTGAAAATTATATCTCTTATATTTTTTATCATCTGTGCTTATATGATTAAAATTTAACCTTTTTATGAGTCTATTTTTAACAGTGAGACTTAAGTCCAAGAGGGCTACAATAAAACAAAAAAAGGATTTGCTATGTTGGTATGTGATTGTAACGAGGTAGATTTCGACGCCGTAAAAGCTGCTGTAAAGAAACATGGAAACGATTTAAAAGCCATTATGGACGAAACAGATGCCGGAACGACGTGTGAGTGTTGTTTGGAAGATGAGTGCGACAAAGTAGATTTACCACTCCATGCAGCCATCAAAAGAGCTTTAGAAGAAGTATAATTGAGCAGGCTTTTTTTGGCTCTCAAAGCAGAACTTTATGCGTATGATTCGATTAAGGCTGACTTTGAGGGGCTTATAGAGGGAAAATGGACGAGGGAAGAAAACCTCCACCTCACCCTTTGTTTTTTTGGCGATTTCTACACGCCTGATGAAGTCTTGGAGCTTATGCCAAAAGAGATTGAAAAAATAGCGCCGTCCGAACTTGTTTCCCTTTCGTATTTTAAACATAACAATATTCTTTTTGCCCAAACGCAGAGTGAAGAACTTCTCGAGTTTCGGGCTAGACTGAGCAAATATTTTTCGCGTTTGGAAGCTGCAAAATTTGTCCCTCATGTGACGCTTATGCGAATGAAAAAGATTTCTGACACAGAGCTTTTTGAAAAAACTTTAGACAAATATGCCGGTGTAAAGCTCGGTCAACTCAGCGCAAGCATCCACCTTATGCAAAGCAATTTCACCCCTGAGGGTGTGCGCTACGAATCTCTCAAAGAGTTTAACTCCAACAATTAAGCACAATCCCTTGTGCGTTTCTCAAAGTAAAGTGTGCTAAAATTGCGCCCATGAAACTAAGACTACTCTTCTCCGTACTTTTTGTCATTGCCACTTCGCTGACTGCCTTGCACCAATTGGAGCATATAAAAGGCGCTCACGACAGCACTGCTTGTAGTGTCTGTATTGTCGATCACCACTCTGTTTCTGGCGATATTATCGTTGCGTTTGAAGAACCTCTTGTTTATAAATTTGAATCCATTTCTCTTACATCCCAAACATTCACTGCGTTTAGCAAAAAAACCGCAAATCAGGCAAACGCCCCGCCTCTAGTTTCCTAAATCCAAAAAAAAACAAACCTTTTGTTTTTGCATACCCTCACTGTAAATGTTCTTTATCTCCTGTATAAAATACAGGTAGCTTTAGGGGGTTGCAAGGGACATTTTGTCCCTGCCGCTAGAATGAGCTTTGCCCATTCTAGCGTCTAATATAATATGATTTAGGATACTTATGAAAAAAATATTACTATCAAGCGCATTATGCGCAAGCCTTGCGTTTGGAGCAGCAGATGTGCTTCCGGTTGAAAAAAGAACTTTCGAGCAGTCAAAGTTTATCCCTGACATCTCTTTGGTTATGGACGCTTCTGTAGTAAGCAGAAGTGTGAGCGATGATGAAGTTGTGGGGCTTGAAGTTCCGGGAGTAGCGCACGGGCTTCTTGGTTCACACGACCATGGAGACACATCTCACGCCGTTTACAACGCCGACAACGGCTTTAACCTCAACTATGCCGAGCTGGTTCTCTCAAGCTCAGTTGACCCGTTTTTTACTATGGACGGCGTTTTTCACTTTAGCGAAAACGGCGTTGAGATAGAAGAGCTTTTCTTCACATCTACAGCACTTGGAAACGGTCTTCGTGCAAAAGGCGGAAAATTTAACTCCAACTTCGGTTACTTAAACGAGCAACACCACCACGCATGGAGCTTTAATGACATGCCGCTTGTCTATGAAACATTTTTAGGAATGCACGGTATCAACGAAACAGGCGCACAACTCCAGTGGACAGCACCTACTGATACCTACTTTATGGTAGGAGCCGAAGTGCTTCAGGGTGAAAATGAGCAGATGTTTGGAAATCAAAGTATTCATCTCGATGATTTAAACGCAGCAAACCCGCATTTAGAATCAGCCGATGCACCCTCTCTTTTTGTGGCCTATGCAAAAACCTCTTTTGATATTGGTGAGACAACTATCTTAGGCGGTCTCTCTTATGCAAAAGGAAGCTCACGCCTTGACCATACCGAAGATGAAGAAGGAGCGCACGCATTTAGCGGGGACAGCACGCTTTATGGAGCGGATTTGGTCGTGAAACACTTTTTTGACTCCTACAGCTCTTTGACTTGGCAGAGTGAACTGCTCAGCAGAAAGATGGAAGGAACGCAATACGCCATCAATCCAACTACATTGGCCTCAACTGCCGTTGATTTGACAAAAGAGCAAAGCGGACTTTACACGCAACTCGTCTATGCCTATGACAAAAACTGGAAAGTCGGCGCAAGATATGATACCATCTACCAAAACGACATTGAAAAAAGTGCGGGAACACCTGCGTTTGCACCGGAAAATTTAGACAAATATTCTGCGATGCTTGAGTACTCTACAAGCGAATTTGCAAGATTCAGATTGCAATACGACAGAAATAATGCTCTCTACAACGCCGATGATGAGCGCCAGCAGGTAGACACGATTATGCTGCAAGCCAACATCTCTATCGGCGCACACGGAGCACATAGCTTTTAAGCGAGGAACGAGCCACTCCCACGCGGAGCATGGGAGCGAGAAGGTTTTTAACCAAAGTCCCTCTCGCTCTCGTTCCCACGCTCTGCGTGGGAATGCATAGACACAAAAAAAGGACACTTTATGAACAAATTGTTACTTCTCTTTTTACTTCCCTTCACACTTTTCGCCCACATGAGCATTGCTGTGAGTTATCCTTTTATTGGGGCTATTACGAAGAGTATTGGCGGGGAACATATTGACACCGTTGTTTTAGCTAATGGCAATTGGGATCCGCATTTTGTGGTGCCTAGACCTTCGCTCATTGCAAAGATGAGAAACGCAGATGCGCTTATTATGAACGGTGCTCAGCTGGAAATCGGTTGGCTGCCGCCGCTTATCAACCGTGCGGCAAACCCAAAAACGCAGCCTAATGCGCCGACATTTTTAAATCTTTCGCACCATGTAGAGCTCATCTTAAAACCAAAAAGTGTAGATAGAAGCGGCGGCGACGTGCATCCTGACGGCAATCCGCATTTTCACCTTGCTCCTGAAAATATTTTGATTTTAGCCAAAACAATTGAGGAGTTTCTCATCTCAATCGATGCCGAGCATCAGGCGATTTACGAGACAAACTACGCTGCGTTTACTGAAGAATGGAGTAAAAATATAGCGATTTGGAAAACAAAAATGGCTGAAAAAAAAGGCAAAAAAGTTATCCAGTTTCACGACAATCTGGCATATTTCAACAAGACATACGGCCTTCAGAGCATCGGCACAATCGAGCCGCTTCCTGGAATTCCGCCAAGTTCTCGCCACACTTTAGAGCTCATAGAACTCATCAAAAAAGAGAAGCCCTGCTGCGTTTTACATGACGTTTACCACTCCACAAAAACGGCTGCGTTTATCAGTGAAAAAACAGG
>Ga0180732_1000256_pt1 | contig 51109 bp, 75 predicted proteins | sample KR11_01MetaG_FD_148674 | JGI IMG/M metagenome (GOLD analysis project Ga0180732, IMG submission 148674) | Groundwater microbial communities from the Olkiluoto Island deep subsurface site, Finland - KR11_0.1 MetaG | ecosystem: Environmental > Aquatic > Deep subsurface > Groundwater | place... | reverse complement strand
TACATATGTTAAAAAATTCTTTCTCAAAAATATAAGATTTTATTGGATGAATTAAAACAATTACGTTCAAAAAATGATGTTGCTTTCGCATCATACATAAAAGGGTTAAATGATTCAAAATTGCAGGGTTGAATAACAACACCACAGTTACACGAAACCTCGCATTGAAATGCAGAGCATGACACTATCTATGAACGCATAAAGGAGAAATAAATATGAAGGAAAAAATTCATAAGATTCTTCATGAACATTATTTGAAAAAGGGCTTCTACCGCCCATCATTAAAAATGGGCAATACATATATTCATGGAGAAGAATTTCTGGAAATAAATGCCTTGGTGGATGCATGCAATAAACTTGAGTACAACGCTCGACAGAAACTGCTTGAAGAACGGAAAAAACAGACACTCTCTACTCTTAAAAGAAAAGGATGGGATATAATTCAAGTATTACATCCAGGAAGAATAAATGATCAAACAAAGTATAAAAGATATATACCTCCACTGTGGCGAGGCATGTATAATGAGAATATTTAAACATCAAAATTGAGAAAATAGAAAGAGAACTTTACTGACGTTAATAATAATTTTGTTATGTTATATTACAATATGTTACACGAAACCTCGCATTGAAATGCAGAGCATGACACTATCTATGAACGCATAAAGGAGAAATAAATATGAAGGAACATATATTAAATTATTGGATTGAAGCGGTTGACTCTGCTTTAGAAGATATTGGAAAACAAAATATCCTTTCCAATAATGATATTAAACGGCTTGCTGAAAGTTTAATAATTAGTTCAGAACAGCAAAGTATGGCATTTGGATACGAACACATACCAAATCCTTTACAATCTGAAATCGAAAAAATAAAATTAGAATATGAGACTAAAATCAAACGACTTGAACAAAATGATTTTATCTATCGAAAGAATGTTGCTGATAGACACAAAGTTGACCTGAAAATGTATATCTTGATGGTAAAAATGTAATGTATGATTTGAGGTAATGAAATAGCGATATGGAAAATCACCTGCTTGGACTGTAATCACTGCGAAGATAATAGTCAAATATTTAAAATAATATATTTTTTGTTTGGATAAATTGATATGTCACAATCTAATAATGATACATTAAAAAATTTAATGAACATAATTCCATTAGATTGTGACATATCAATTTATCCAAACAAAAAATATATTACTTTAGAATTTTATGACGAAAATTATTGTGGTGGCTTAGAACAAAATTGTGGAAACTGGGAAGTAGAAGGAACATCTTTAAAAGAAGTGTTTGAAAAAGCAATCTTACATATAAGGATTGATTTAAAATAAAGTGTGAAAAATTAAGATGATAATCTATAAATTTTAAGTGAAATATGAAATAATGAAGGTAATAAACTATGAAACATGTGATAGATGAACTCAGAGATGTACAACGTAAAAAACAGATGAATAAACTACCACGAAATAAATCAAATCCTTATGGTAAGTGTTTGATATGTGAAAAAACTTTTACTGCAGCAAATGGTATAAATAAAGATTTTGCATTAGTAAAGTATTTCTTTCTTAATATTGGTCCAGAAATGATTACTATGATATGTGATGAGTGTGGTAAAAAGATTGAGTCAGGTAATAAATTACAATTCAAGGAATGATTTAAAATGAGTGTTTATCAACTTGCTGTGAATATACGACGTATGTATATTGTTTTATTTATTGTAATTGTTGTTGTAATAATTTTAAAAATTAAAGGAATGATTTAAATGAAATTAACAACAGAAAAAAAATTTAGAGAAATTTTAAAAAATTCGGAAGAACTTGTTGAACTCATTGAATCAAAAACTATACAAATGTCTTTAATGTTATATGACAGATCTCCAAAAGGAAGATTTATAACAAATTTAGATGAACTTGATGAAAAAGATGGTAAAATATGTGTTCAATTTGAATCATACAGTTGTCAAGATACCGACTATGCAACATTTTATCTTCCTTTGGAATTTCTTTTCTATGAATCATATCCTGAAAATTATAAATTAATATGGAAAGAGGAAAAACGTAAGGAAAAAGAAGAAAGGAAAAGAAAAGATAGAGAAAAAAAAGATAATGAAAAAAAGAGGTGTGAAATATTTGAAAGAAAAGAATATGAATATCTTAAATTAAAATATGAAAAGAAGGAATGAAATGAGAACAAGAAAAGAAATAGAAAATATAGGAAATGATATTGTTGGATTTTCATCTTCTTCAAATAAACTTATATTGGAAGTATTGCTTGATTTAAGAGATCAAAATGAAAAAATTATAAATATATTAAAACTTCCTTATAAATAAGTATTTATAATCAATCAAGATTTAGAAATGGGTGATATAATGCAATTTATAAATGAATAATTTACGGATGAAGAATTTGAGGAACTTGAGAAAATAAAAAACAATCACTCAATGAATTGGTATGATATAATATTACATGCTATCCAAGCATATGAGGAATAATTATGACACTAAAACAAGTATTTATAATTAATTCTGACCTTAAAATGGGAAAAGGTAAGATTGCTGTACAAGTAGCACATGGTGAAGTATTTTACATGGAATTAGCTTTCGATGAAGGAAACTTACGACCAGAAAATTATAACTCATGGAGAAATGATAATGATGAATTAATGAAAAAAGTTGTGCTAAAAGCAACGGAAAATCAGATTCACGAAATAGTAGGAGAATTATGTTTTCAAAAAATATGGTGTTCAGTAGTTCATGATCGTGGATTAACACAAGTCCCGGAAGATTCGCTTACATGTTTGGTAGTTGAACCATTACCTGAAGAACAATGTGATAAATTGTTTGAAAACCTGAAGAACAATGTGATAAATTGTTTGAAAACCTGAAATTGTTATAAAGATGATTTAAATGACTCACACTACTCGAATTTATAACAACCCCAAAATAAAGAAAGCTCAAAGATACAATGTTGATGATAATAAACCTCATTTAATAATAGGTATTCCATTAACCAAAAGAAGTTGGATGTGCATGGGGAAATGTCCAATGTGTAGAGATCCCAATAAAGAACCAAGATTGATTCGCAAAAGATTAAAAGAACAATTTAGATTTGAATTAAAAGAAGAGACTGAAGGTAATTAAATGGCAACAATAACACAAGGAAATTATAAAGGTTATAAAGAACACTTACGTATATTAGGTTGGGTTGATAAACCAACTATTCTTGATCAAAATAGTGAAGATTTTGTATATTTAACAAATATACATCAAGGAGATAATTATAGAAATTATAAATTTATTTGTATTAAATGTCCTCATTACACAAAAATACGTATAGATGTGTCACATTCATTAGGTCTACATATTACAGATGAAAATGGAATAGAAATTCCTGATGATACTAAAATAAGACTAATATATGTTGAACCTTCTGTAATATACTTTCCAATATTGCGTGTTTTATATTCAGAAATCAAAATGAAAAATGAAATACCTAAATGCAAATTAAAAAAATTGATTAAATTACGTCATGGAACATATTTACATATTGCTATGATCAATTCTAAAAATTATGTTCCAGAAGAAAACATCAAATTCAAAATGTCATGTGATATATGGAATAAAAAAGAATTAAATATCAATAATATTGATTATGTTATGAAAAGTGAAATTAAAGTTGATTTAAATGATAAATAAAACTAAATGTAGTGTAGATGAAAATGAAAGTTCTTATTATGTTGATGTATTAGTAGATTATCTAAACACTATAAAGTTTACAGAAGAACAAGAAAGAAAATTAGAGGAACTTTTAGAAAGAATAAATTATAATATACTGTTTTGATAATTATAGAAAGGAAGATTAAATATGAAATGTGAATTAAAATATATTAAATATGAATTTAAAGAAACTACTAAACGAATTTTTAGTAAAAAAATATCAATAATTATGCTAATATTATTTGTAATTTTTTTTAATTTATGCAATTATATAACAAAATCAATTTTTGATTCTAATATTATACTTTATATTGGATATACCTTTATTATTATAGTATTATTAATAATATATATTGATGCTAAAAATTATTGCAAAAATCGTAGGATTGATTAAATGGAAACATATTTGTTTATTGCCTTATATATTATTGGTCTTATTGAATGTTTAGATATAGGATATTTCTTTGCAAAATGGGATATGTATAAAAAAATAAAATATATGAATTTGGATAATAGAACACAAATAACAGAAGATTTATATACAAATATTTGTTTTTATTTACTTCCATATGAAAGACTTGATAAATTATCAAACAAACTTCCATTAAATTATTTGTTAAATAGAAAAATAAAATGTCATCTAAAAAATAAAACATATAGTAATGAAAATATCTTAGAATTATTAGAAAGAATTAAAACTTTAAAATGGGAAGACATTAAAAATACACAATTTCAATCAAAGGAATGATATGTCAGAAACTTACAGTTTAATTAAAGATGAAGAAGAAACCAATAATAATGATTAATATTATGACGAAAGATGTAATAGAACAATAAAGCAATCTTGATTCAAAAAAATCAAACAGAAGCATTTTCTCCATTACATTCGTTAAAATAATATTGATATGTACTCTATGGAAGCATAAATTTATGGACACAAGTAAAAATTATATAAAAAATGTAAATTTTCAAGAAATAATGACACCAACTCCAGGAACATCTCAAGGTGGATTTGTAGTGAAGGAGTACAAATTATGAATGTAATATGTATTCAATCAAAAAATTGTAAAGTTGCTCCAATAAGTATATCAAATGATCAAACAATAAAATTATATGTACCAAATAGCAATGTATTATGTGGATATAGATGCAAACATATAACTTTACATACACATACACCAGATTGTGAAATAAAATGTTGTGATCAATCAGGTATTGTTAAGTGTAGGATATTTAGCTAAATATGGATGTGTATAAATTATGAGTTACACTACATACCAAGATGATATTAACTATGCAATATTTAAAGGATTTTTCGGATGTTAATTATGAACATTAAGTTTTGGAAAAAGCAAAGTTCAATGAAGAAAAATAAAATAAAAATTGGAAATAATCTAAGTCCCGATAAAATGGTTGGTCTTACAGATTTTTGTTTAATTTGTTTATCGCCTGGCTACAATATGTCTAATATTCAAGACGACAATCATTTTTACATTCATAATGATTGTTTTGGTTATGTCAACAGGTATGGTGAATTAATACTTAGATTTAAAGATGCTAATGAAGTATATGAAAAAAATAAAGATAATATTGATACGGTAATCTCTGATACGGTAATCTCTATAAGAAAAAAATATAAAATGTATATAGAGAAAAGAAATAAAGAATTAAAATTATCAACTAATATGGAGGAAAGAATATAAATTATGAAAACTTATTTATCAAAAGTCACTGATGATGAATTGATAGAAGAATTAGAAAAACGAGGAGTTAAGAATGAACTATATGGAACACCATTAAAAGAGACTATGTTGATAGTAAATCCAAAATATGAAGGAAAGTTGTGATAATTATATTTGGAGATGAATAATATGTTAAAAATTATTATGACATTAAATAAAAAAAAGTATGCTGACTATTATCAAGGAAGATATGCTAATGCTATCATCACTAACAAAAATGTGTATTGGTTAGATACAGATATTAGTAGTAATGAATTTCATAAAGGATTAATGGAATATCTGCTAAATGAAGGAAAAGAAGATTTATTAAAAAAAATTAAGGAAACATTAAATAAACCTAAATACACTATACATCAAGAAACTATATTTCTTAATAAAAAATAAAGAGATTTTCATTGGAATATATAGCAGAATGATCACGAAAAGAAAATAATAGGATTATAAATCATGACAACGCAAGCAATGGTATCATTAACTAAAGATAGTAAAACTTTTATTAAAGTAATTGTTGGATGTGATGGATATAGAGCAGAAAATGTAGCAAAAGAAATTATACAATATGTATTACTTGGCGGAAAAGATATCGAAGACATATACAAAATTGCAGAAGAAATTGAATTTGGATGTAAAGATTGTTTAGTAGTAATGAACAATGATGATATTATTTACAAAGGTAATGATGAACTTTCATTTGAAAAATACAAAGAAACTTTTGAAGATCCACAATTTAATCCAAGATGGGAGCATGGAACAACAGAATATTTATATATAATTCCAATGCTATAAAAATAAATAATTAAAAAATTGCATATTAATAAAGGAGTAAAAATATGATAAATAAAATTGACAGAGAAGTAATAGTGTTGGATTTCTTAATAAGAAACAAAGAATTAGGATATATAATAGATGAATTACAAGTATCAACAAATATAAATAATTTGAAACACGAAGAACTTATCAAATTTGAAGATATTGATTATCGAATTGTAAATGGAGTATATTATTATATGTATGTTCCTGCTGAAGTTCAGTTCAAAGAATCGTTAGAGCGACTTGTAAAAGATGGTAAAATAAAATCAAATGTAATTGATGGAATAACAAAATATTCTGCGTTGTGATAAAACTAAAGGAAGTATAAAATATGAACAAATATCTTAAGTATATTATTGTTGGTTTATTGATACTTATCATTACATCTATATTCCAAGTATATTTTGAAGAACAAAATAAGCCCATTGATCATAGTTATATTACTATTTTTAATCATTCTCTTAGAAACTATACTAACAAAACATTGAATATTAATAACGTTGGTGATACCTTTCAATGGGAATCGATTGTAATCAACTTTAATAATACAATTCAAAAATCAAATAATAATACCAATATTTCAAAACTTGTATGGTGTAGACAAAATAATACTGTAGTGATTGAATGATTAAAAATATGATAGAATAAATTAAATACAAATTAATTATAGTCGATAAATAAAATGCCAAACTTTAAAATACATCAAATAACAAATTATCGTATATTAATATGTATAATAATTTCTTTATTTTTATGGTTTCAATGGAATAATTTAGTTCTGATTTTTATCATAGGATTTATAATTGGAACTAAATGGATAACACCTGACTTAGACATTGATAGCAAACCATCGAATCATAGAATATGGTGGTTATATAAAAAAGTTTCAATTCATAGAGGAAGAACTCATAATTTAGTGTATGGATTTATATTTCCATTAATATATCTTTCATTTTTTATATTGATTATAGTTGGATTAGTAGTTATATTAACAAGTTACTTTATGCATGATAAAGAGATAATAACAAGATTCATAGAAAAATTTATAGAATTATTTAAATTATATTATATACACTTTGGAAGTTTTATCAGTGGAATTTGTGTTGCAAATGGAATACATATTATTCAAGATAGATTAAATTAAAAGGTGATAAATTATGAATAAATCTAAATTATTAGAAACGATATCTGAGTGGTTAGATTTGTATGATGAACAATTTTATGATTTCAATTATTATTGGTACACACGTCAAGAAAGGATAGATATTATTGCACGTAATAAAGATATAAAGGAGAAATAATTATGAACTCGACTACTGATGGAAAAGATTATATTTTTATTGATCAATGCTCATGTTGCAGAATAGACACTGCTGGAAATCACGAATCTAACTGTCCACTATATGGTCATAGTTCAGTAATAGAAATGAATTTTATTTTAATGTGATTTTGGTATAGTATTTAAAAGATGAAGAATTAACAAACGATTACTGTAAAGAAATAAAAATTTGCATAGAAAATATTCCAGGTGAAATTATTGTAAACTTTGATAAACAAACTATAGAAAACAATACTGGGAAAAATGTGTTTTTAAAATATATATGTGATATGGATAAAGATTAAGAAATTTGCTGGAATTATAAAGTTAAATATGCAAAGCAAAAAACATAGTGTAATTGAAAGTTTTACAAATGTTTTTATTGGATATTTAGTAGCAATAGCAAGTCAACTTATTATATTTCCATTATTTGGTATAAATATTCCACTTAAAGACAATCTTTTAATAGGATTTTGGTTTACTTTGATCTCGATTGTTAGAAGTTATATTATTAGAAGATTGTTTAATAGATTTTAAAGAAATGAATTAAAATAAAAGTATTATGAGGAATAAAATATGAATAAAAATAAAATAGAAAAATTAAGATTAAATATTTGGAGTAAATATTTCAACAATGAAACAAAAGGTATATGTTCTTGTTGTGAAATTGGAGAAATTAATATTTCGAATTTTAACATTGGTTATATAGTACCATTTTTAAAAGGTGGAACTGATGAAATTGAAAACCTAATTCCTATATGTCATCATTGTTATCCAAATCTTGGTGATCATACAGTTGAAGAATACAAAAAATTGTTTATGTAAAAAAATAAATAGGTGATTAATAATGGAAATGCGAAAACCGAACCCTGAATGGTATAAAGAATTTGAAATACCTAAAGATAGTAAAATTAAAATATCAAAAAAAGAAATTAATGAACATATTAAAGAAACAAATAAATTTGGATTAAAAGTTGATGATACAATAGATCATGCAATAAAATCTATATGGCTCAATAAAAAAAGAGAATCTGATGAGAAAAAATATCCAGGTTCAACTACATACGAAGAATCTGAAAAGATACATGCACAAAAAAAATATTGTAAGCCAACAAAATGTTTGAGTACAGACAAATCTATACCAAATAAACAACTTGATAACATAAATTCAAATGATGCAATATCAGTAACATATACTTGTGCTGGTCATGAAGAAAAACATATTGGGTATCCAGATAATAAATTATCAAATCCTGCACTTGGATTAATAAAAGAACAAACACCATCTGTTATTGGATTTGAAACAAGATTTAAATCTGATTTGTGTCCTGCTTTAGAAAAAAATATTCCAAACACTAAATGCAAATCAGAAGATGCTACTATGACAAGATATGGTATTGAATCAACTAAACCAGATCCAAAAAGTAATGCAAAATGGTGGAAGGATGCATCTGATAAATTAGGTGATAAAAGATTTGTACTTGATAATATAGATAAGAAAAAAAGAGGACAAATGGAAGAATTTAAATTAGTGAATTATTGATTTAGTACAAATACATTTAAGATGAATTAAAAGAAATGTATTTTATAAACTTTATTTTTATATTTATTTTTTAAATGAAAAGTGTTATATACTATAGCAGCTTATAGGTATTAATAACAGTATAAGTTTTAAGGATGTAACACTATGGATTTAAGAAAAATTGGTCTAATAAACAAAGAATCAGACACACGATATGTAACTTTACCAAAAGGATGGGGAAAAGTTGGAAGTCAAGTATTGATATATAAAATAAGTGAGAAAGAACTAAAGATAGAATTAGTGGATGATGTGGTGAATTAAATATGAGTACAAGATGTCAGATTGGATTTTATCCAACGAAAGAAACAGATATAGAAGATTATGTTATATTAATATATAAACACAAAGATGGATATCCAAAAATTGTGTTACCAGTAATTAAATCCGTGATTAAGAAATTTTCTGAGTATAATGATTTTTCAAGTTATGAATATTTAAGTGCATGGATTCTTTATGAATTTATGTCAAATCATGTTGAACTAAACGCTGAAAAAGATATATACATTACTAAACTAAACATCGAGAATGATAAAATTCCTGCAAAAGATTTACTTGGTTATGGAATTTCTAATAATAGACATTTAGATATTTCTTATTTCTATGGTGTGTTTCCAGATAGAATTGATGTGTTTGAAACAGGAAATTATGTAAATGTATATGAATGGAATAAAATACAAACTATAAATATTTGATTTTATGGAAAGGTAAATAATGAAACCTGTAACTTTGGAAGATGTTAATAATGCTATTTTAGGAACGGATATTAAGATTTTATCTGTGATAAACATTTTAGATTTAAGCACACTGAATTCAGTTCCATTAAATATATTTGGTGTTTATGTTATAAATTTAAAATATAAAGAATCATACATAGGAAAATCATCGTGTAATAGAGGAATACAAGGTAGATTAACTCGTCATGTATGTGAAACATGGCACAGAAATATAGTTGAATCCATAGATATATTTGTTACAAATGATTGTCATGCATCTTTTTTAGAAAGAATAATGATAAAATTGTTTAAACCTGAACTAAATAGTACAATGTATGATAATTGTTCATTAACACAATTTATGTCTATTCAAAAATGTTTAGATATAAATGAAGATTTTACATGTGAAAAAATTGATTATAATGAGGATAATATAAATAGAAAATATGTTCCTGTTCCTATATGTGATAATGAGTATGTAGAAACTCCATATCTTAAAAAATATGAACATAATACATATGAATCTGATGTGTGTGAATATGATATATATGAACATGAATATGAAAATAGATATGATAATGATTATGAAAATAAAGATTTTATATTATGGCTAAAAAGTCAAAAAGGAAGAAATGATCCTATTGGTGATATAGCATTAGATTTAACAAAAGGACTTAAAATCAAAACAATAAAAAATAGACATTATGATATATTATATGAAGCATATAATGAATATTTGTATATTTATTTAAATAATTATAAACAACAAACTGAAAATTTTGGACTAATATTAGTAGAATCCTTAAATCCTAATTTAAGTGAACAAATTAACAACGACAAAGATTTTGATTTTAATTATAAAATTTTATGCAAAAAGTATGATGAAATAAAAACAATATATTCAAAAAATAACTACAATACATGGGAAGAAAAAATTTATAACGATTCAAAAAATGGAAACCTTAGTGGTGATGAATGGTATAAAGCACGAAGAGATATTCGTAAAATATGGACTGATAAACAAAATACAATAAAGAAAAATTTATACAACCTTTTATTAGAAATTAATAATGAAATTGAAAATTTACTAAAAAAATATGGGAAAAATACATCTTGTGTAAAAGAAAGTTTTTATTATTCATTAATAAATCACGATTTACATTGGTTTTCGAATGTCAATAAATAAATAATAAATATACAATAAAACAATAAAATGTTATTTACAAATAATAAACATAAATCATTAAACATAAATCATTAAACATAAACATTAAACATAAATCATTAAACATAAACACTAAACAAAAATCAATAATCCTCAAACAAGAAACATTAACATTTTAAATTCTTATCTTTTATTATATGAGGATACATGGAAAATAATGACATTAATAAAGTTAAGTTACTTGAAGATTACAAAAGACAAGAAGAAGAAAGTCTTAAAAAAATAATAGAACTTAAGATATTGCATGAAAAAGAGAAAGAAATTCAAAAAGAAAATAGAAAAGAAATAAGGAGATTACAAAAAGAAGTTGAAAAAGAACAACATGAAAATGAAAAATTGTTAGAGAAAAATGAAAAATTGAACAAGAAAAAATTTGACAATGATGAAACTTATACTTGGGGAGAACTTATAATGAGAAAAAATTCATTTGTTACAATTGAAGAAACTAAAGAAATTTGGGTGTACTCAAATCAATTAGGTTGCTATGCTCCAAATGGAGAAATGTATCTTTTAAAATTGTGTGCAAATGGTGGAGCAAGAACAAATGATCCAGCTGTATTAAGACAATTAACAATGTTCATCCGAGGTAAAAGTTCTAAAAAGTTAAGCGATTTTATTCATCCAGAACATTTAATGAATCTAAAAAATGGTGTTATTGACATGAAAAATGATGTGTTAATACCAAAAAGTCCAGAATATAATTTCCAAAACATACTAAATATAACTTATAATAAGGATGCGATTTGTCCTATTTGGAAAGAATTTATTAGAGGAATGTTTGAATCAGATGAAGACTATATTAGAACACAAAAATGGTTTGGATATCATCTTCTGAGGGAAAACAAAGAACAAGTTATGTGTGGATTTGTTGGTGAATCAGGTTGTGGAAAAGGTACAATGTTACATATATTAACAGAATTGTTAGGAAAAGAAAATGTAACACATTTCAATCTTCAAGATTTTAATGTTAGAGTAAATTCTTATGCATTAGGAATGTTATATGAAAAATTGGCAAATATAACTTTTGATATGAGCACTGCACCAATAAAACATGGTACATTTGAAATTATTAAAAATTTAACGTCTGGTGATCGTATCAGTGCAAGAAATATAAGAGAAGCTCCATTTGTATTTGTTCCAAGAGCAAAACTGACTTTTGCATGTAACAATTTACCATATATTACAAACGATATAATTAATTCAGAAGAATTTAAAAGAAGAATGATGATAACAAAAGTTGTTAAAAAAGAAAACTTTAAAAAAGATATAGAATTACGTGATAAACTTAAAAATGAATTATATAGTGGAGGAATATTTAATTGGATTTTAGAAGGACGAAGAAAGTATTTACATGACAATGGTTTTAATTATAATCATGATCAAATTCCATTAATGTGGAATTATCATATGGACATTAATAATGTATATAACCAAGATAAATCATATAAATTACAAGAAAATAATTTTAACAAAAAAAAATACTCAAGTCATGTAATTTCAGATGAAAAAGAACTTGAAAATATTTTTAATCAATTATAAATAGATGTAAAGTGGTTAATTATTATGATTTTGAAAAAAATAGAAGATATTAGTAACAACTTTAAATCTAATGTTTTTAATGTTCTCATTCCTCAAATAACAGAAAAAATAAATAAAGGAGAAATTAAAATAGAATATTCATTAGATGAAATTAGACGTATATTAGAAATTAATTATAAAATCGAAAATTTAAATATGAGACTTAGGAATATTTTATCAGATTCAGAAATAGGAATTTCTGTAAAAGAACATAAATTTGTATTTTTTAGAAAAATGTATGGTATAAACAGAGAAAGTGACTTATTCAAAGTAAAATTTGAGAAGAACATATCAACAATTACTGCTGAAATAAATAAAAAAAATAAATTAGTAATTGAAGAAAATTGTTTTAAATCATTTTTTGATATAGATTATAACATAAACAATATATATCAAAGAATAAGAAATATTTTATCAAGTACAAACTTACGTGTTAAAATTGAAAAAAACATATTTATAGAAGGAAAGAATACTAATTTACTAATATTTTATGACAAAAATAAGACATATATTTTTGATAAAGAATTTGAAAAAATTGATAATGATATAGAAAAACATCCCATAATAATTGAAGAACCTAATAACAAAATTATAGAACCTACGAATGAAATTGAAAAATCTGAAATTGATATAAAATTATCATTAGAAATCTTTAAGAATGAAGAAATTAAAAAATTAAATGAATATTGTGAAAAACTTACAAAAGATTTGCCATATAATATACCTTTTCCTTATACAATTGTATGTAAAAGTTGTAAAAATAAAGTTATACTTGAATATCTTGAAACTAAATGTCCTATATGTGATGATATAATATTAGAATGGGAATCATAAATAAATGTATAAATTTATTTTAAATAAATTTAAGATGAATTTAACAATAAATTAACAAAATTTGAGTATTAACAAATAACATCGCTAATTAATATATGAATATAAGCGTTATTTATTATTTATAAAAAATATAAACATCGGTTGCCCGTTTATTTATTTTTTTCAGTTTTTTTTTCAGTTTTTTTTGGAAACCTCAAATTAAAAAACCCAACATTGGAATTATTAAAGAAATTATGTACAAATTCTCATTTTATCTATTTTTTTTTTATTTATTTAAAAATATTAATATATAATTATCGGTTGACCGCTGTACTATCTAAATTTATTTATTTTATCGACTTTTTGGTGTAAGGTATACACGTGAAAGCAAAAAAAAAATATTTTATATTTTTCTATAGAAAAACCACACAGACTCCACGCTTTTTCTCTTAATAATAAAATAAATTAGACAGTACGTCAACCGATGATTATATATTAATATTTTATAAAAGTCAAAAAAAAAATAGATAAATAATAGATAAAATAAAAAAGCTTATATACTTTAAAAAGCGGAAGTCAACTTCCTCTTCTTTTAAGTATATAAAACTTTTGTTTAAACAAATTCTAAAATTCAATTAATAATAAACTAAACTTTATTAAATGACCACAAGCTTTATATAGTTTTACTTACATACAGTAGGTTAAGGTTAAAAACTTTATATAATAAGGTAAACCAATCAAATTATTGGTGAATTTTCAGGGAATAATAATGGATGCGATGCTAAAAAATTTGTCCATCAATGAAGCAAAAAGACTTGTTCATAAACTTGTGGACAGTAGTGATATTGATACTATAGAAAATTTTTGGTTATTTGAATTGGATAATTTACACTTAGGAATAAAAGATTCTAATACTTTTGATGAAATATTATCTTTAAAAAACAAAGATACAGATACATCTAACATTTTATACAATAATTGTGTAAAAGGAAATGTTATACATGATTTAATAAAAAGAAATTGGAGACGACTTTTTAATAACAATATCGTTGAAAAATATAATGAATATAAAAACAAAATTACAAATCAAGGTGATAAAGTTTGGGTGATGAGTTAAATGTTGAAAATACAAATGAATTTAGAAGAAAAAGACCTGTTCCTGTACCTATTTATGGCAGTAGATACATTGAACGCCCTTATCTAAAAAAAGATGAGTTATCAAGAATTCGTGATAATTTAGATGAACTGGTTGATATAAAAGAATTTGAACTTAAACCAAAAATCGACTCTAAAAATGAATTAGTCAACAAAATCGTTGATAAACCAATTGTTGATAAACCAATAGATAATAAATTAATGAATAATAAACCAATAGATATTAAGCTAACAGACATTAAGCTAACAGACATTAAGCCAATAGACATTAAGTTAATAGACAATAAGATAATAGACAATAATGCAAATTTTGAATCTAAAATTGAACCTAAAATGGCTGAATCTAAGATAACTGAACCTAAAACGGAATTCAAAACAGAATTTAAAATAGAACCTAAATCTGAAATTAAAAAGGATGAAATTAAAATTGGAATAAGCAATTTAGGTTATAATAAAGAACTCAAAAAAATTGATGTTATTGATAATATAAAAGTCGATAATAAAATAAAAAAAAATAAAAGAAAGGTGAATCGTATGAATGATGAAGAACAATCATATAACATTTCTCCAGAAGATAGGAGAAGAATGAGAAAATCTGAAATAGAAGAATATCATAATGAAAAAGAAACAAATGAAGCTATAAAAAAAGCAGCCAATCTTGCTGAACAAAATAAAAAAGAATTAGAAGAAATGAAAAAAACTCTTACTACAGAAAATGCTGAAATAAGAAATGATCTAAAAAAAGAATTTGGCAATAAATTTAATGAACTTAATACTAAATTTAATGATATAACTGGTAAATTTGAAAATGTAAATGAAAAATTTAGTGGTGTAAGCAAAAAATTAGATGAAACTTGCACCGGAATAGAGTGTTTGAAAAAGGACTTTGCTGTACACAACAAAAATGTTGAGTTAATGGAATGTCCTGAATGTAATAAAAAAGTAGTTCCACCAATGTCAAGCTACTGCCCAAACTGCTCAACTAAAATAAACTGGTTTGAAGATGATGGTATAACTCCATTAAAAGGATGGAAATCTTCTTAAAAAGAATAAACTATAATCAAAGGTGATTAAACATGCAAAATATAGATAAACAAGAAATATTAAATATATTAGAAGTTCATCCAAACTTTTTTATTGGAAAAGAATTTTTATCTAATGATAAACTTTACAAAATAAAAGATGTAAACCTAAAATCTACTCATTTTTTAGTTGAAAATAGAACAACTTCATGTACATTATGGATAAAAGTTGATAGTCTTGAAGATAAAATAACTTTTGATAATTTTAGCACTGTACATCCAATAATTTCAGTAAAAACTATAATGGATTTATTAAATAAAGATAAAGAAATAAATCATAATAACATTTAAATATTTAAATAACTCTAAAATAATTGGATTGATGACTTAATGATACCATTAAAAATGAAACCTGTTAGTCAGCAATCTGAAACTCCAAAATTAACGATTGATATGGCTGAACAAATAGCTAACATGGCTGCTCGAAAAGCTGCAGAAGAAACTTCATCAAAAAATATGGAAAGTTTTAACAAATATCAAGAACAAAATCGCCAACAGGAAAATATTCAACAGGAAAATATTCAACAAAATAAATTATCAACACAAACAGAAAATCCTAACTTAAGTTATGAAGGTGAAGGTGGATATTCAATAGATACAAAAACAGAAAAAAATCTAATGAGAAGATTATTAGATCAAACTTTACAAAGAGCATTAGAACCACCAGCTCCAAATCCAATAGAAACAGCAGTTAGCAATGTCATGAGTCAAGTTGCTGAAGGAATAGCTGGAAAAATGTTAGGAAATATCAGTGGTAGTTCAGAAGCTATAAAAAAATCAAATATGATTATAGATATATTAAATACAGCTGCAGCTCATGGATTTGGTGAATCGTTAGGTGCAAATATTCCTCAAGCAATACAATCATTAACAGGTGTAATTGGTCAACAAAAAGCACAAGAACTTGCATCTGCTGCAACAAAAGCAATGAGTCAACAAAGTGGGCAAGGTAAAAATGAAAGTCAACCTGATTCATCTAATGTAGAAAAGCAAAAAGATATGGTTCTTGAATTAGATATAAATAATCCTGAACATATCAAACAATATGCATCTGCAATGGGTCTATCAGAGAAAGCAGCAAAAGGAATGTTACAAATGCATCAAGATGATATATTAACTGAAAGAAAGACTTCTGGTAAAAATTTAAATGTTTCAAACAATGAAAATGAAGTTGCACAAGCTCTTGGTATTTTAATACAAGAAATGACTGGAATGAAAGAAACAATAAATAATTTACAAAATAAAATAGTTACATTAGAAGGTGGTAAAGTAAGTGAAAATCCTGAAGTAGAAGTTGACACAGATTCAATGTGGAATGATGAAAATGAAATTCAAACACCTTCTGTAAATGTAACAAATAAAAGTGTAACATTATTTAAAACTCCAATTTCTGTCGATTTGGATGATATAAAAGGTAACACAAATTCATTTTTTGATGAACCTAAACAAGAAATAGTTTCTGCTAAACAAGAAATTATTAAATCAAAAGAAAGTGTTTTAGAAGAAGTAGTTGATTCTGAAGGTAAATCTACTTTTAAAATGTCTGGCGAAGAAAATAAAAAAAAAGAATTTGACACTAATGAAATAACAAACAAAAATGATTTTTCCGATACAAATAAAAATGTAAATAATACAAATAAAAACGTTGTTAACAATAAAAATGGCATTGATGATGAAAATATCATTGATGATGAAACTATAAATAAAAACATAGAAAATGTAGAAAATGTAAAAGTTGTGGATGAAATTACAAAAATTGTAGATGAAATTCCAAAAAATCGACTGAAAAAAATAATTAGAAAACGTGTTCCCATTTTAATTAAGGATCAAGATTCATCAACAGAACAACAAGAATCATTAACAACACAACAACAAGAACATTATGATATAAACAACAATTTAATTATGGAGAATAAAATATGATACCCAAAACAAAATCACAAAATGAATTGATAGACGACATGATTTCTAAAAAAATAGAAGAACCACTTAAAAATATATCAACAGATTTAGGTACTAAATTAGATGAAATTTCAGCTAAGTTTGTGCCTAAACCAAAAGAAGAAAGAATTGAAGATATTATAAAAAAAATGAAGGATAAAGTTCCTGAGAGAATAATTAAAAAAGAACCTGATAAAGTTCCTGAGAGAATAATTAAAAAAGAACCTGATAAAGAACTTGTGAAAGAACCTGTGAAAGAACCTGTTAAAGAACTTGTTAAAGAACTTATTAAAGAACCTGAACATGTTCATGATGATATATTTTGTCCTTCATGCCAAAAAGGACATATACATAAAATGGAAAGTAGTGGATTAAAAATGAAGTGTACAGATGGAACTTGTGGTGAAGAATTTTTTGTCATACCAAAAAGTGCAGATCACAGTTGTTCAAATTGTGGATTTCCAATAAAAAAACCTGAAGATGAAACAAAAATAGATGCATGTCCATTTTGTAAAAATACATTAGCAAATCCATTTAGCAATGGAAAACCATCAATTAAATTTGATTTCACTAAGATGAAAAAATAAAAGTTGAAATAATACTTGAATAACAGTATAAGGAATTTATGTTACAAAATATAAATATTAAACCAAATATTGTAATAAATCAAAACAATGATGTTGCAATAGCAAAAAATATAATAGATATTTTATTTGCATCAACAAATGAAAACCTTAAAAATGATAAGAAAATGAATGCTTTTATGAAAGGAATGCTATCAAATTCATTACCAGGAATCAGAGATGGTTCAAAAAACTTTGTAAATGATATGAATTTTGTAAATATTAAAAAATTATTGAATGATATTCAAAATCAACTAAATAATAGAAAATAATAAATCGATAAACAAAAGTTTTAGAGGAATAAATCATGAGTTGGTATGAAAATATAATAATATCATGGATTGGAAGAAAAGAAGAAAATGTAAAACAAATTGCAATTGATTTTTTGCAAAAAGAAGAACAAAGAGAAGAATTTGAATTGTCAACAATGACATCATATGTTCTTGCTCAATTAGCAAATGGAAATTCATTTTTACAAGGTCAAAAAGGAAATATGGTTGTATGTGGCGGTGTATCTAATTATACATCTGGTCACACTATTATGAATGAACTATTACCATTCTTTAAAGAATTGAAAAATAATGATTGCTTTTGGAATAATAGTAATATAATATGTTTTAGTCAGTCTGAACAACAAAATGATGTTGATATCACTATACTAAATTGTAATACTTTAGAAATAAAAGAAATTACTACAAAAGAATGGTGTTGGCAAGAAGAATAGGTGGTTAGTATGAGGAATAAAATATAAACCATAAAACATAAACTACAAAAATTACAATAGAAAATAATAAATTAGAAATTGTTAGGAACAATGATGCTAAATAAAAATAGTATAAAGAAAGAAAATGATAAAGATGTTATAACCAATAATATATTAGATTACATAAAGAACAATGATGAAATTGCAAATGAAATTCTTGGTAAAAATGATAATATAACTTTCAAAATAAAAAGAACAGATGGAAGAATAAAAATCATAAAATTTGGAACTTGTTTTATATGTAGAAGAAAAGTAGAAGGAATCGAACATCTTATAATATCAATAGAAAATGGTGGTACTGACGACAATGAAAATAAAATATTTTTGTGTTCAATTTGTTGTGATGATGTAGATTTAAATTGTGAAATTTGTAAAAGTAATATAGAAAATGTATGTAATAAAGAATTGTTTACTAAATGTTGGATTAGTGGTTATCCATCAAATATAAAAGGATGTTATAATATGGTTAGAAGAATTAATATTTCATCAGATGAATTAAATAAATTTAAATGTAAAGTATGTAATAAAAAATTATTAAGGTCGAGTGTATGGGATAAAGAACATTGTTTATCTAATAAATGGTGTGCTTCATTTAAATGTGAAAATTGTAATAAAGTATATGATATTGAGATGACAAAAGATGTAATGAATTGGGTAATTGATAACATTAAAATTTCCTTTTAAACGCTTAAGTATGAATTATAAGTAGAAATTGGTGAATAATCATGAGCAAATTACATGAAAGAAAGGTAAAGCATCAACATATGAGTCTTGCAGAAAAAGAGAATTGTAAATGTGAGATGTGTAAAGGACTGAATATAAATAAGAAAATTGGAAAAGTTGAAATGTAAAGCTTTGATATGATAACAACTCCAATAACAATAAACAAAATAACAAAAGTATTTGAATTTGTATGTCCATTATTTAAAGAAAAATTAATAAATGAAGCATATATCGTAGGTTCTGTTGTCAAAGGAACTACAAAGAAAGAATCTGATATAGATGTGATATTATACAATCCAAATTTTGAACAAGAGATGGAATGTTTAAACACAAATGATGAACATACAGACAAATATCTAATAAAATTAATTAATAAATTGAATAAATATATAGATAAAACTGTGCACAAAGTGGAATATAAACTTTCATTCAGTAATGATTTTTATTACCAATCATATAAAGATGAATTATTTCATTTAATGATAACTAACGAAAAAGAATACATCATAAAGAAAGGTAAAAATTATATTGAAATTACAAAAGAATTGTGTGATGAGGTTGATTAAATATGAGCGAAATTAAATCAAATATTTTTTATTGTACAATTTGTCAATATCCAGAAGAAGCACTTCCAAATGCATACAGAGTTCGACCATATGTAAATGAAATAATAATTGTTCATAATCAACCTGTTATTGCTCAAGTGAAAGCAGAGTTTGATGATTTAGGTGCAACCTTACATTATGTAGATTGGAAAGAAGATTTTAGTTATAAAAGAACACAATATATTAGAAAAACTGGAGAAATAATAAAAGAAAAAGGATTTGAAAAAAAATCTGAAAAAAAATCTGAAAATGACAATTTTTGTAATTATAATAAAAATAACACTTGGATGTTAATTTCTGACACAGATGAATTTATATCAATGCATTTATTAGAAAACTTAAATAAAATTATTACAAAAGCTGAATTGGAAAAGTCAACTGTATGCACAATAAATTCACATGATTATTTAATAAAAGGAGAGGAAACTGATTCACCATTTACATTTATACCAAGATCTCTTGAAGAAATTGATAAGAGTGAAATTATAAGTCAAAGCATATCAAATTATCATAAAGAATTATTAGTTAAGTATCAAGATAAATTAGAATATACAGGAAAAGTTCATCATACATTACGTGGTACAGGATTGAAAATTATGCAAGCACCAAAAGAATATTATTATGATCACATAAAAAAAGATGCCGATTTACATAGTCATGGTTGTAGAAATTGGTTTATAGGTGGTGGTGGAGTTCAAGAATTTGGTGAAAAGTGGAAAATTTTTAGATTAATAACAAATAAATATGGGCTTGATTCATGGGAAAAAATGGAGAAAGCAATGAAAATTGGAAATATTCAATCTGATATTAAACAATTTTTCGTTGATCATAAAGATGATAATGAAACAAGTTCTGATTCAGAAATACGTTCATTTTATTCTTATTATGATATGCTTCATCATGAAGAACTTAAAGATATAACTCAAAATGTAAAAAATGTTATAACTAAAGATAAAATATTTGTTACATCTTCTAAAACAAATGTTATTAAAATTAATGAAAATGATGTAAATGTAATAAATGGATTATATTATGATCCATTATGGAAAAAGGAATATTCTGAACCAAAATTGAATTATCAAAAAGTTAATATATCAAGTGATAAAAGTAACACTAAAACATTCTTTAATCAAAAACTTGAGAAAAATATAAAGAAAGATGTTGAAAACCCAGTTGAAAATATCGTTAAAATTGATGTTAAGCCTATCCTTGATGTACCAAGAATTCCTTTTCCTTCTGAAAATATACCAAATTTGTCTATTAATGAAAGTGAAGACGAAATAATGGAATTTGTAGAAGATACATATATTCAAATATTAGGTCGTGTGGGAGATCCTGGTGGAATAAAAAATTATACCGAAGCAATAATATCAGGAAGATTAAAAAAGAGAAATCTTGCTAATATATTTAGAAAAAGTGAAGAATATATAGATAAAGGATTGGAAACTTAATTATGTCAAACAAAAGTTTAGAAAAAAGAATGATGTATAATGAATATATTAAATATATGACATCAGAAGGATGGAATTATAATAAAAAAATATTCTCAGAAAAAGATTTAAATGTAAAAACTTTTTCATGCAAAAAAGGAACAATTGCACAAGAATGTGCAATTAAAATAAAATGTCTTCCTAAATGTATAATGTCATTATGTGGTACTACTTCAATTTCAGAAGATGACGTGTCAACAAAACCATATATAATAAAATTAAAACTTTCAGATAAAAATGGTGTTGAAATAGATTCAGACACAAAAATAAGAATTAACAAAGAAAATAGTGGTAATAATAGTTATATAATACAATTAGCAAGAATAAAATATGAGGACATAAAAACAGAATATAAATTTAAATATGGAATTGGACTTGGTAGATCGGATCATGAAAAAGAGTGTATACATATATATATAATAAATTCTAATTTGGATATTGACAAAGATAAAACAGAGTTAAGTGTTGAAATTGATGTGTGGTCAAAGAAAAATTGAAATTTAGAAAATTGGAAATTAATAAATGACAAATATATTAATAACAGGTGTGACAGGATTTATAGGAAGTCATTTAGCACAACATCTTTCAAAAGATAACATAATTTATGGATTACATCGATCAATTAAACATGAATCGTGTTTCAATGCATTAAATTTAAGAGAAAATAGAAATATTAACTTGATTTATGGAGATGTTAATAATTTTAATACTGTAAATGAAGCAATTATTCAGTATAAAATTGATAATATATATCATCTTGCTGCAAAAGTTATAGTACAAGATTGTGCAAAAATTCCTATTCAAACTGCTAATACAAATATATTTGGAACATTAAATGTTTTAGAATCCGTAAGACTAATGAAAAAATTAGGAAATAAAGATATTCCAACTTTTATAATGTCAACCGATAAAGCATATGGAATATATAATAAATTGCCTTATACTGAAGATTTGCCTCTAAATGGATTAGATATATATTCTGCAAGTAAATCTTGTGAAGATATTTTGGCAAGATCATATTCATTTAATTATGATTTGCCGATTGTCGTAGGGAGACCTGCAAATACTTATGGATTTGATTTTAATTGGACTCGTATTATTCCATCATTGGCTAAATCATGCTTAGATGCCAGGGAGAGAAATAAACCACTTATTTTAAATGAAGGTTCATATTATTATGTTCGTGAATATAATTATGTTCTCGACACTGTGTTGGCATTAGAACTTTTGCTTAAAAATATTGGTGTTACTAAAGGTAAAGCATACAATATCTCATCTGGATTTAAATACACAACAGAAGAAACTGTAAATACATTCTTATCGATATCAGATTGTTTGGATAAAAAGATCGAATTTAAAAAGAAAGACGTCACATTTAAAGAAATTCCTGAGCAATACTTGGATTCATCAAAATTAATGACAGATACAGGTTGGAAACCAAAATATAATTTAAAAGATGGTCTGAAAGAGACTATTGAAAAATACAAGAAATGGTTTGATGATGAATCGACAGGTTGTCACACAATCAATTAATCAGATGAAGAAATTTATAGACAAAAATATGGTTAAGGATAGATATGAAAGTAGTAATATTATCAGGTGGAAAAGGATCTCGTTATGATGTAGATAAACCAAAATCATTAGCAATGATTGGAAACAAACCCATAATTCATCATTTAATGAATATTTATGCAAAACAGGGGTATAAAGAATTTATTTTATGTCTTGGTTGGAAACAAGAAGAAATAGTTAGATATTTTATAACACATAAACATGGATATAAAATAGATTTTAACGACACAGGTCAAGATTCTCACACAGCAAAGAGATTAAAATTGATTGAAAAATATATTCCCAAAGAAGATAAAAATTTCTTTTGTACTTATGCAGATGGACTTGCAAATGTTGATTTAATGAGATTATGTGCAAGACACTTAACAAATAAAAATATTGCAACTTTAACTACAGTGCAACCAACAAATCAATTTGGTATTTTAGAATTTAATGGAAATGGAAACGTTAAAGAATTTAAGGAAAAACCTAAGATGGTTGAATATATAAACGGTGGATTTTTTATATTTAATAGAAAGATATTTGACTATATAGATATTGAAAAAAATCAAGAATTGGAAAAAGATGTGTTGACTAAGTTAGCAGAAGATAATCAATTAGGTTCATATAAACACGATACTAAAAATGTTTTTTGGGAAACACTTAATACACTAAAAGATGAAATTAATTTAAATAATATATTAACAAAATGTACAAAAAATGGTAAAGAACCATTGTGGTTGGACATATGATTGAGATATAATTATGAACATTAATGAAGCAATAAAAACTTTAGAAAAAAGTATTTATGATCCAACAAAAGAACTTCCTGAAGAAATATTTTTATTTATAGGAAGAAATGTTCCAGTTGTTAATGTAGACTTATTAATAAAAGATGAAAATAGTCGTACACTTTTATCATGGAGAAATGATCCAATTTCTGGAAAAGGATGGCATATTCCTGGTGGTGTACTTAGATTAAAAGAAACATTAGAAGATAGAGCAAGAAAGGTTGCAGAATTAGAAATTGGTGCAATAATTGGAAAAGAAATGACAATTAAAAATGTACCAATAAAAATAATGCAATGTATAATTGAACAAAAAGAAAGATGTCATTTTATATCGTTTTTATATGAATGTTATTTATCTTCATCTTTTATTCCATATAATAAAGACTTATCAATTAATGATGCAGGATTTTTAATGTGGCATGATAAATGTCCTGATAATTTATTAGATACACAAGAAATTTATAGAGAATATATTAAGGAAATTAATTTGGTCAAACTTTAGGTGAATATGAATAAATTTCCATCATCCTCCGATTTAAATAAATTAATCGATAAATCAAACAAAAATAACAATATTTTTATTAATAATCATAATATTTTTGTTAACACAAATAAAAGATGGAATATATTTTTAACATTACAAGGAAATGATGAAAAAACACCATCAACATCTAAAAATATAATTACACCATTAGAAGATATAAGAGGAAGATTAATTCATTCTTGTATATACGATTATTTTGGTTCACACAAAAAAATTTTGGTTGTAGGTGCTGGAGATGGTGGTGAAGTAAAACTATTAAAAGAAAAAGGATATGATGTAATGGGAACTACATTACATTGGAGTGATAAGAAATTCGCAAAGAATTTTTATGATGTAAATTTGTCATTGGAAGATATGCATAATATGTCTTTTATAAATGAAACTTTTGATGGTGTATATTCAAGTCATTCATTAGAACATGCAATATCTCCACTAATTGCTCTTTTTGAGATAAAAAGAGTTTTAAAGAATAATGGAAAATTATATATTAACGTTCCTCAATCAGGAACAAGCAATGAAACTGGAATACAACACTATTCTGTTCTTACTGAAACTTTATGGAAACATCTTTTGGACATAATTGGATTTAAAGATATAATAGTTTATTCAGAAAGTGGTAATACGATAATGAAAGCTACAAAAGATAGTCATCGAAATTGTCCAGGAAAACATTTTGAAATTGAACTTAGAAAAAAAAAGATGTGGTATTAAATGATAATAAAAAAATTTGATATTGAAGGAGTTTTTGAAATTCAAATAGAACTAATTATAGATGAAAGAGGATACTTTACAAGAATATTTGATACTAAAATATTTTCTGAATATGGACTACAAACAAATTGGGTTCAAGAAAATCATTCATATTCAATAAATAAAAATACAATAAGAGGATTACATTTTCAGTTTCCTCCATTTGCAGAAACCAAACTAATTAGAGTTATAAAAGGAGAAATATATGATGTATTTGTTGATTTAAGAAAAGATTCTTCTACATTTGGCAAATGTGGTAGTATAGTTTTGTCAGAAAATAATAATAAAATGGTGTATATACCAAAAGGGTTTGCTCATGGTTATTGTACATTAACAGATAATTGTGAAGTATTGTATAAAGTTGATAATTATTATAGTCCACACAATGAAAGTGGAATTATATGGAATGATAAAGATTTAGATATTAAATTTCCAATTAAAAGTAATAATACAATAGTTTCATCTAAAGACTCACGATTAATGAGATTAAAAACTTTTATTGAATTATATAAAGCAATAGAAATTAAAACTTAAAAAAGAGACTAAAACTTAAAAAATAGATTACTTTATAAGATAAATATGGTTTGATTAAATGAAACTTTTAATAATCGGAAAAACAGGACAATTGGGAAGTTCGTTGATAAATAATGCAAATTTATTGAATTATAGTGTTGTTGCATTATCAAGACAAGAATTGGATATTACAAAAATTTATCAAACCACAAAATTCTTACGATTATTAAAAGAAATTAATCCTGATTATGTAATTAATTGTGCTGCATATAATAATGTTAAAGAAAGTGAATCAAATTCATTATATGCTTTTAATGTTAATTGTTTTTCTGTAAAGATCATTGCAGAAATCACAAACAAACTTAACATACCATTTATTACATTTAGCACAGATTATGTATTCGATGGAAAAAAAGGATATTCATATATAGAAACAGATACTCCACATCCAATTAATATGTACGGAATCTCTAAACTATCAGGTGAATATGCATCTTTGATGTATGAAAATACTACTATTGTTAGAACATGTGGATTATATGGTTTACATAGTACATCAACTAAAAATGGAAGAGGTAATTTTATAGATAATAGAATTGCAAATTCTAAATCAAATAATTCAATTCAAATTGGTAATGATCAAACAGTAAGTCCAACTTATGCGGAAGATTTGAGCAAAGCAATTATTCAAATAATTGAACATCCTATCAAGAAATATAATTTATATCACTTGATAAATGAAGGATACTGTACATGGTATGAACTAACACATGAAATATATGATATTTTAAATATAAATACAGAAATAATACCAGTTAATCATTTTGGAATAGATGAAACAGTAAAGAAACCTTTATTCTCTGCTTTAAGAAATGAAAGAGCAAAAGAACTTGGAATTTTTTTACCTCATTGGAAAGATGCATTGAAAAGATATTTAGAAATAAAATATAAAGATGGTGTTATAATACCATGAAAGCTAAAATTGAGCCTCGTATCAATCTTGAAAATCGAACAAGATTAGAGACAGTTATCCCACTTTCGACACCATTTATAATATTTGTTGATCCAAGTTCATCATGTAATTCAAAATGTAACTTTTGTCCAACTGGAGATCATTATTTAATTAAAGAAACTGGTAGATGTCAAGGTCAGATGAATTTTGATTTATACAAAAAAATTGTTAATAATATTAAAGAGTTTGATAAACCACTAAAAGTGTTAAGGTTATACAAAGATGGCGAACCGCTACTAAATCAAAATCTTGATAAAATGATAAAATATGCAAAAGACACAAAATATATTGAATATATTGACACAACAACTAATGGATTTCTAATAACTCCAGAAAGAATGAAACCAATTATTGAAGCTGGAATAGATAAAATAAATATATCAATTAATGGAATGTCAGATGAACAATTATATTGTAATACTGGAACAAAAATAAATTTTAATAAATATGTAAAAAATATAACTAATTTATGTAAAAACAAAGGAGATTGTGAAATTGTTATAAAAACAAATGGAGATTTATTATCAGAATATGACAAACAAAAATTTTATGAAACTTTTGGAGATATTTGTGACAGAATATTCATTGAAAATATGTCTTCATGTTGGAATAATTTTGATGTTGAGGAAAGAACAAACATAAAAATAAATTCTTCAAAAGGAATTTATAATAATGAATTATCAAATGTAAATACATGTCCTTACATCTTTTATCAAATGAGTATAAATAGCGATGGAACTGTAAGTCTTTGCTTCTTAGATTGGCAACATAAAATATTAATTGGTGATGTTAGAAAACAAAGTATAAAAGAAATTTGGAATAATAATATTTTGTTAAATTACCAATTTGATAATTTGTATGGAAAAAGAAATGAATTTCCAATCTGCAAAAATTGTGGACAATTAAAATTCGGAATGCCAGATAATATTGATGCTTATGCAAATTTATTGATTAATAAATTAAAAATAATATATCAAACAGGAAATTAATATGGTCAAAAAATTTGAAATTACTTCAGTAAAATATGATAAATTGCCTGATGTAGAAATGTCTATTGAATTGTTAGATATAATTCATAAGAAAGTAAAGCCATCATTATTAGAAGTGTCATGTAAAGTCGATAAATCTATTATAATATATGGTGCTGGTAATCTTGGAAAAATGGCAAAAGAATATCTTAACAAATTAAATATTAAACCTTTATTTGTAATAGATAGAAATTTTGAAAGCTATAACAATGATTCATTTTGGAAAAATCATGAAATTCTTGAACCGTGTGAAATTCCATATGCAGCAAGAATGCTAAATAAAGTACTTGTTTGTGTTGTAACATCGCCTTTTTGTGAAATAAAAAATTGGTTAAACATACTTGGATTTAATGATGTAGTACCATTTTATGATATTACACTATCATATCAAGATAATCATCCACTAAATAATGGATGGATTACTGAAAATCTGGAAGATATAGACATTGCAAATATAAAATGTGTATTAGATAAATTAGAGAATGATATATCACGTGCACATTATCTACAATTTATTGCTTGGCATGCTTGTAGAGAAGAATGGATTTTTGAAGATGCTCCAATTATACATAAAGAAAAATATTTTATACCAGAAATAATCTCAGTGATACATGAAAATGAAACTTTTGTCAATGTTGGTGCATACGATGGTGAATTTACATCTAAGTTTATGAAAAATGTAAATAATAAATTTAATGCAATATATGCATTTGAACCAGACAAAGAAAACATTAATAAATTTTTAAATAATATTGGTAAATACATGGATGAATTTAATATACATCTTATTCCAAAGGCACTTGGAAAAATCAAAGAAAAAAAGAAATTTTATAGTGAAATAGATTGTCTATCACAATTTAGTAAATTAGGTCAAGAAGAAATCAGTGTACATAAACTTAATGATTTCAATGTACAACCAACAATTATTAAAATTCATGTTGAAGGTTTAGAAAGTGATATTATAGATGGTGGAATAGAAACTATACAACAAGAAAGACCTATATTAATGATAACTATTTATCATAATAAAAAAGAAGCTATGGAAATTCCACTTAAATTAATGAAATTACAGGATTATATATATTATTTTAGATTACATTTGTGGTGTGGTACATGTGGAATTATATATGCAATTCCAAAGGAGAGATTAAAATGAACAATACTAATGTTCTTTTTATTGTTATGTCTTATGCTTTGAAAAAAGACAGTACAAAAAATATAAAACAACTAAATTCTAAGATAATGCCTTTTGGAATATTATCAATTGCAACGTATCTTAATAAAAATTGTTCACATAATATTAAAATTAAAATAATAGACTGTAATCTATATGAATATAGTGATTATGTTGAATTAATAAAAAATACAATAAAAGATTTTAAGCCTGATATTGTTGGATTATCAATGAATTTTGATAACTCATATAAATATCTTGACACTATAAAATTTATTAAAGAAAAAGTTCCAATTGTAATATTAGGAGGAGTATCAGCAAGTTGTTTATACAAAGAAATACTTAGTGTACATGATTATATTGACGTTATTTGTTACACAGAAGGTGAAATTCCACTTCTACAATTAGTAAATTGTGTAGATGAAGGAATTAGTAGAAAATGGTTGATTGAAAATCATGTATCATTCGTTACAAAAGAATCTTTAGAACAAAATAGAATTCCAAAAAGTAGTTTTGTCAAAAATTTAGATGATGTGATAAATATCGATTATAGTATGATAGATATTGAAAAATATAAAATGATACAACCATTTTCACCATTCTTACAAACTAATAAATATAAAGGAAAAAATAAAAACCACTTCTATATTATTACAAGTAGAGGATGTCCTTATAAATGTGTTTTCTGTGCAACACACACTCTTTATAATAATCAAATTCGTTATGCAAGTGTAGATAAAGTAATTTCACATGTTAAATATCTCGTTGAGAATTATGGAATGAACTTGTTGACAATATATGATGAACAACTATTACTTAACAAAAACCGAGCAAAAGAATTATTTAGAAAATTATCACAATTTAATTTAAGAATAGATACACCAAATGGTTTATCTATAGCATTTATAGATGATGAAATGGTATGTCTTATGAAGAAAGCAGGATTTGATACATCAGTATTAGCAGTCGAATCTGGTTCTGATTACATGCTTAAAAATATTATACATAAACCATATGATATTAAAATGGTAAAACCACTTGTTCAAATTCTAAGAAAATATAATTTTTTTATTTTAGCAGCATTTGTGGTTGGTATTCCAGGAGAAACAGAAAAATATAGACAAGAAACAATAAATTTTATTAGAGATATAGGATTTGATTGGATTAGTGTTAATTCAGCATCTCCATTGAGGGGAAGTGAATTATATGACATTTGTATCAAGAATGGATACATAGAAAAATCTCCAAAAATTGGAGAACTTGAATATGAAATGAAAAATTATATAATTAATGCACCTCCACATCTAACTCCAGAAATAATAAATAGAATTGTTTACTTAATGAATTTAGATACAAATTTTGTAAATAATTATAGAATGAAGATTGGAGACTATCAAATTGCAGCATATTGTTTTCAAGACGTTTTAGACAGAGTTCCAGATCATGCATTTGCATGTTATTTTTTATCAAAAGCACAAGCAAAGCTTGGACTGATTAAACAGTCAATATTTAATCATGATAAATATAAAGAAATAATATCTAAAGATTTAATATGGAAAAATTGGGCTGAACATTTTAATCTAAATCCAATTTGGTGTGAAATCTAATCGGAATAAAAATGAAGATTTTAATAATCGGTGGAAATGGTAATATAGGTTATCATTGTACTATGGAAGCACTCAAACTTGGTCATGAAGTATGGGTAATAAATAGAAAAAATGATTATGAAAATGAAAATTTATTTGAACATCGAAGCCTTCCACTAGATAATTTTTTGCATAGACTATATTTAGATGTTCATGATATTGCACTTACAAAACAAACAATAGACAAAATAGGATTTAATGAATATAGTAAATTTGATGTAGTAATAGATTTTTTATGTTATAATTCAGAACATGCATATGCAGATATTGAATTATTTAATAAGATAACAAATCATTTTATATTTATTAGTTCTACATCTGTTTATAAAAGACCATATAAAGAAATTTTTGTAACTGAAGAATCTGAATTAGATTATAATACAACATGGGGATATTCATACAACAAAATTCAGTGTGAAGAAATTTTCAAGGATGCTAACAAAAATATTGGATTTCCTGTGACAATTATACGACCTGCTTATACTTACGATACAACAATTCCATATGCAATAGGACATGATAGAGGATGGACTATTTCTCAACGCATGATTGATGATAAACAAATTATATTGTTGGGTGATGGAATAAGTTTATGGTCTCTTTCACATTCAAAAGACATATCTAAAGCAATAATTTTGTTATTTGGAAATACTACTACAATTAATCAAACTTTTCATATTACAAGTAATGAATATCTTACATGGACTGAAATAAGTGAAATAGTTGCAAGTTCATTAAATGTACATTCATTAAATATAGTATATGTTCCAACAAATTACATTCTCCGTAATAAATTAGAAGTAGGAATACATCTATATCATCACAGAATGTGGAATGATCTATATGATAATTCAAAAATTAAATCCTTTGTCGATTGGAAACCAGAAATTAAATTTAAAAATGGAATAAAAAAAACAATTGAATGGTTTAATGAAGACATTAAACGAAAATGGATTAATGATGATCTCAATAAATTCTTAGATGAAACATGCAAAAAATTTAGTAGGTTGTAATTATAGATTAATTATATATATGAAAATATTACACATAACACCACATCTTGGTGGAGGAATTGGAAAAGTTTTATCTGAATTGGTTAAACAATCAATTAAAACTAATGATGTTAATCATATTGAACATCATATTGAACATCAGATAATGTGTTTAGAACAACCAGAAAAATTACAATTCATAGAAGAAATTAATAAATATGGAAAAAAAGTTATAATATGTCCATCTATACAAGAACAAATTTATTTAATTAATGATGCAGATATTGTACAATTAGAATTATTTGATTCGCATGGTATTAATAAAGGAAAATCCCAGTCAATAAAGTATTTACATGATTCAAATAGTCCATTAAATAATTTACCAATAAGATTTATTATTTGGTATCATAACAATGGATTATATGACAAATTTTTGCCATATGAATTAGTTGAAAAATCTCATAAATTTCTGTTCACATCACAATGTTCATTTGAAAACAAAAGATTAATAACAAAATTTGAAAGTAAAATAAATGAAAGTAATTTAAATACAGTATTTGCAAGTGGTGGATTTAACAATATTCCATTTACAGAAGTATTATATGATAGTTCTGCAAGATTTTGTTGTTTCAAACAGTTAAATCCAGCAAAACTTCATCCGGATATTGACAGTTATTTAAAATGTTTGCATTCTAACTATAAAATAAAAATATTTGAAAACTTTGTTCCAGATATTATTGAAGAACTTAAATCAACTAATGTAGTTATATATTTACTAAATCCAAAACATTTTGGATGTTCGGAAAATTTATTATTGGAATGTATGGCAATGGGAATAATTCCAATAGTATTCAACAATCCTGCAGAAAGGTATATTGTTGAAAATGGAAAAACTGGATTTATTGTTAATGACATTACAGAATTTAAAAATGTAATATGTTTTTTGTACAAAAATATGTCAGAAAGATATAAAATAGGATTAAATGCAGCAAAAAGTGTAAGAGAAAGATTTTCAGTAAAAAAAACTGAAGATGGACTTAATCATCATTATAATGAATTAATGCAAATTAACAAAGAAAAAATAGATTTTAGTTTAATTCAATTTAATTAGGAGACCTAATGAAAAAAGCAATATTTTTTACTGAAAGTTGTGGAATCGATAAAGAAAATGAATTCGAATCGTGTAGAGGTGAAGGAAGAATTTCAATCAATACAGCTTTCGGATTTTCATTACTTGGTTATGAATGTTATATAGTAAATAATTTGAATATAACATCGCCAAAAAAGATATGGGAAAATGTTTATATAACAAATAAATCAGATGAAAATGAAACATATGATATAGCATTTGCATGGAACATTGAACTTTTAAAATATAGAAATAATTATAAATATAAAATATTATCAAGTTACGCAGACACTATAAAACTTTCAAAAATTATAAAGAAAGAAAATTTAGACATTATATTAACATGTAATGTGCCATGTATGATGCATGAACCAACACATTTTAATTATAGAAACACACAATATCTTCCTGTAATTTATCCAATACCAAGTATAAATGTAGGATTCCTTCCATATAATTTCAAACCAAAACTTCCAGAATTGAAGGTAATGTTGTATCATAGTTCATGGGAAAGTACTATTGAAAGAAGTCAATATTATACACATAAACAACAATTAATACTTGATATTTTAAATCAGAAATATAAAGTAAATCTTTATATTTTAGTTTCAAATGAAGAAGTCATAAAAAAATGTCCAACTACTTATAACTTGCTTAAATGCAATGAAATTCATTATGTAAATAATGAAAAAACAAGATATGATGACATTATAAAACTAATACTAAATGTTGATTTATGCATTTCAACTGGTGGAAGTTCTATGCCTGGACCAAACGTACCTGATATAATTAGTTTAGGAAAACCAATGATATATGTAGTTGAAGGATTCCCATCAACAACTGAATTTAATAATAGTGATTTATGTAAATGTGTAGAAAATTCAATCATAAGTTCAGAAACGGATGATATATCAATTAAAAAAATCGAAACTGCTCTTGATAATTTAGAAATTTCATTTAATTGCTATAGAAAATCATTGGAAGATTATGACTTTAAGAATTGGAAAAAATACACTGAAAACTTTTTAATCAAAAATTGTGGATATAACAATAACATCATTAATAATGATATAATCGATAATAACAATATCAACAATAATATAGAAATTATTGGAATAACTACATGTGGTACATATCCAGCATGGACATCTTATACAGTGGCGAGTTTTTATAATCATGTAGATAAAATAATAGTAGTAAATGCTGGTTATGATATAGAAAATCCAGAATCTGGTGCAATACATCCTTTATTGAGAGACCATAAACAATTAAAAGAACTTGATATTAATAATAAAATTATAGAATATACGCCAACACAAAATGATATAGATAAACTTTTTAAAACTTCATGTATTAAAGGAAAAGATGAATATGGAAGATCAACTTCTATGACATTAGCAACTCAATTAGCACATAAATATTTTAAAATTCCTAATAGTAAAAATAATTGGATATTAAAACTCGATAATGACCAAATATTATATCAAATAAATAGAAAACAACTAATTGACATAATAAAAAAATATCCAAATAAAACAGGATTTAGATTTGCACAATATGCAGATTATTCTCATGATTTTGAACATTTAGCAGGAACAAATCTTCCAGATGAATTCACTAATGATGGTTCTTTGTTCTATAGAGCAAATATAAATCAAAGCTATGGAGGTCAAGGTTCACCATCTCGTATAAATGTAGATCAACATCCAATTTATAATATAAGAACAAGTCATATGAGAAGAATTGCTCCATCTGACATAGATAAGTACGAATATTTCTTCAAAAGATATTGGTATCACACATTTGGTCCAAATTCAATAAATGAACATTCTTACAATAGAATAAATGGAAAAAAACTAACACTTGATGAAATATCAAAAATTGCAGATAATGAAGCACATGCTACGATAAATCAAATTGGAATTCATATAAATAGCATACCAAAAGATGAACGAATACCTTACTCACCACCTTTAGTGTGTAAAATGACACCATTGGAATATATCAAAAAGGAAATTGGTATGACAATAAACAAATTTGGAGATGGAATAAGTTGGGAACAACATGTAAATGAAATAATAAGTAATGAAAATATTATTTATTATGGAAAAGAATTTGGTCAAGAAAAATTAAACAAAATCAAAAAATACAAGAAACATGGAAAACTGCTTGATTGCGGATGTCATATTGGAAGATGGATTGAAGTATTCAGAAAAAATGGATATGATTATACTGGTGTAGATCAATCACATAAAGCATTAGAAACTGCAAAGAAATATAAACCAGATGGAAAATTTGTACATAGTTTATTGTGGAATATAACATTCAATAATGAATTTGACATTGTTCATTTTAATGTAGTTTTACAACATAATAATTTAGAAGAACAAGAAAAAATAATGCCAAAAATATATGATGCACTAAAGTTAAATGGTGTTCTTATAATTGCAGAAAGTACAGTAAATAAAGAAACTATAACTCAACGAACTTACAAAGGTTGGATATCATTCATAAAAAAACATGGATTTAAATTCATGGAAAGTTGGCATAAAAATGAACTTGACTTAGATGATAATTATATATTCATAAAGACAAACAATAATATTCAACCTTCAAAAAATTTAAGTAAAGAAAAATTAGAACAATTATTACTGAAACACAAAATATATAATAAAACTGAAAATAAAAATGATTGTAAAAATGATTGTAAAAATGATTGTAAAAATGTTGATGAGAAATCATCAAGAGAATATTTTTCAGATAAACAGGAAGTAATAACAAATAAGATTGATATGAATAAAATATGGAATGCTTATCTATCAATTGCCAATAAAGCAGAATCTGACGGAATTGGTAATGATCATTCAGAATTTTCTATATGTTCAAAAACCATAGATTCTGACTGTAAACATTTCCCAGTCGAAAAATATCCATTAGTTTTAGATCTTGGATGTGGAGATGGTAGTAAATCTAAAATATTAATTGATAAGGGATATAAAGTTACTGGACTAACATTAGGTAAGGATAATATAAGGGATGCAAAAAGATTGTATAACATTGATTTATTAGAAATGGATATGAATGTACCAAATCTAAAACCCAACAGTTTTAATGTTGTATATATGTCTCATGCATTTGAACATTTATTTTCTCCATTTATTACTTGTATAGAAATATGGAGATTACTCAAAACTGATGGAATTTGTTTTATATGTGTTCCAAGTCCAGATAACAAAAATGCATATGATGGTTTATGGCATTATAATTTACTTTATCCAAATCAAATAAAAAATTTATTTGAAATGTGTGGATTTAAAGAAATATACAGCAATGAAGAAATTAATAATGAAAATGTTTCATTTAATTTAGTATTTGAAAAACTTCCAATACATAAAATACAAAAATGGAGTTATCTTAAATTTATACATGAAGCAAGAAATAAATGTTAAATAATACTAAATAAAATAAGGTAAATAATATGATTTCAACTTACACTATATGTTCTAATCCATTATCAGAATGTTATCCAATAAAAGAAATGATATTGTCAAACTTGCAATTTGCAGAAGAAGTTGTTGTAGCAGACTTTGATTCAATAGATGGTACAATTGAATTATTAAATTATATTAAAAATGACATAGAAATTAATCCTTCAAAATATTATGGTAAATTAAAAATTATAAAAGGTGACATGAAATATGAAAATACTGAATACTTTTATGCAAAAGCTAAAAATCAAGCATTAGATGCTTGCACAAATGATTGGGTAATTAGAATCGATGCTGATGAAATAATACCAGAATGGTGTTTTGAAACTGTTAAAAATTTAGGTAAAATAACAAGCAAAAGTAAATATGCATTTCTTTTCAAAAGATTACATTTTTATAGAGATTATCGTACAATTAAAGTTATTTATAATGACAGAAGAGGATATACTTACATGTTTAGAAAATCTACAACTGCAAGACATAAGTATGTAGTTGGAAATTGTGATGGACTTATAAGAGAATCAGACAACACATTTTTTGACGATTTAGGAATTCCTGAACATGTTACAGTATTTCATTATTCATGGTGCAGACCTGTTAAAGTAATGCTAAGGAGGTTACAAAGAATAGAAAAAAAGATGATTCCCTTTAACGAACTAAGAAAAAAACAATATCCAGAATCATACAAAACAGTTATGGTGAATGATTGGTTTAACATAGATTTATCATTATCAGAAAAAGAACTTAAGAATAAGATTTTTGATATGACTAACACATCTCCTTATAATGGAAAACATCCTTTGCTAATGGAAAAAATAATAAGTGATAGAGAAACAACAAATAATCAAAATATAAATGAAAACAATATAAATGAAAACAATATAAATGAAAACAATAAAAATAAAGAACAAATAAAAAGAATTATATTAGAAGAATATAGAAATGTTTTGAAAAGAGATCCAGATCCTGATGGTTTAATAAATTACATAAAAGAAATAGAAAATGGATTAAGTGTTAAAAAACTTCATGATATATTAATAACATCTGACGAGTATATTAACAAATTCAAAAATCCTACAGTAAAATTTATAAAGAATAAAAAATCTGAAGAATATAACAATATAAACTATAAAAATATTTACCAATGTAATAATCAGGATGTTTATCAAAATACTTGTCAAGGTGTTTATCAAGGTGTTTACCAAGATGTATGGCTTAATGGAAAATGTATAAAAAAGGGTGTGAAAGAATGCGAAAAAAGATATAACATTATTAAATCTGTAGTAAATAAATATAAACGTCCATTTACACTACTTGACATTGGAGCGAACATTGGATATTTCTCAATAAGAATAGCAGAAGAATTTCCATCATCTTGTATAGTTGCAATTGAACCAAATTACAGTCAAGATATTATAGATGGAATCATTGAAAATGAACTTAAAAATGTTGTTGTTCTAAGAAAACCTCTTAATGCATCTATAATTAAGACATTATCAACATGCGAACATTTTGATGTCACACTTTTCTTAAGCACACTTCATAACATAAACACAAAAAACAATGAAAACAATTCAATGGAAAAAATATTAAGTAATATATTACAATTAGGAGATATCAACATTGTTGAATTTGCTACCGAAAAACAAGCTCTTGGAGACAGTTATCAAGAAGGAATTAAAATAATAAATGATTATAAACTTAAATATCCACAAATAGGTCTCATTAATTCACATCTTGATAAATCTTTAAAAAGACCAATTTATTTAATGGAACAATATAAAAAAGAATTAAAATATTCGAGATATGGTAAACAATATCCTGCAGATGTTTCAATAATTTGTGATAACAACAAAAAAGTATTTATATCAAATCATAAACATGAAGTACGAGATTGGATTCAAGGAATTAATTTGTGGACATTTATATCTCTTGATGGAATATATCCATCCAGAGATATGATAGCTAATGAAATAGAAAATTTAGATTTATCAGAATGTCACGATATTAGACCATGGAATCTTATAATTAATGGAAATAATGGAAATAATATACATCCAATTGATGTGAATGATCCTGGTCATCCAAATGTGGCAACAAAAAAAGACAAAGAAGACTTGACAAATTATATTCGTGGAAACATTGAATATCCATCCAAATGGTAAATCTGTAAATTTGTAACTTTGTAAATGACAACTAACTAAATATTTAAAAGAACTAAATAATGACAACTCTAACAATATCAACATATATTCCAACAACAAATGCACTTTTTTGGCAATCGACAATAGAACAAACAATTCGACAAGCTGCATTATTTTCAGATGAAATAATAATTGTAAATTCCATAAATTCAACTGATGGAACACAAAATTTGTTAAATATTTTAAAGAAAGAATATCCAAACATTATTAAATTACATACTTACGAAGAAGATTATTCTAATAAATGGAATACTATAACAGAAAAAAAGACATTTGCATTAAAACACTGTACTAAAGATTATTGTATTCTTCAGGATGATGATGAATGTATCCATGAAAAATACATCAACACAATAAGACAACTTCCCATTCAATATCCAGAAGCATTAGCATTTAGATTTAACACGATACACTTTTATCGATCATATAATCATTACCAAACTGATCAAGGATGGTATCAAAAAAAGATATATATGGTTAAAAATATTGAATCAATAAAGCATGGAGCAGTAAACACAGACTTGGACAATCACGTAATTCTACAAGATAATGAAACTGACAAATATATACCACTTGATTCTTTGTCAAATAAATTTGTCGTAAATACAAATGTAACATCATATCACTATGGTTGGTCAAGAAATGATGCCATTTTATTAATGAAAAAATATGTTCAAGATGAAACATGGCATGGAAAAGAATATTGGAAAAACCATGAATTCCCATTCAAATTTGACAATCCTGACAATTTACCAGAATTTAAAGACACACATCCAAAATATATGCTTCCAATAATAGAAAAAGAAAACCATTTTAATTCTATGCACATAAAAGAATTTGAAAAAGAAATTGAAAAAGAAACTAAAATAATCACACCAACACAAGCATATAATATTACGATAGATTCGCTCAAAAAGCATGAAGATAAATGGAATTCCTATGTTAAAGAAGAAAATTCAAAACTAAATGATCATTATAATTTCAATGATGCAGATGGAAATCCTAATGGAAATATAATTAACAATAACAAAATAAAAATATCAGCTTGTATAATAACAAGAAATGAATCAGAAAAAATTAAAGATGTAATTTTACATGTTTATCCTTATGTAGAAGAAATTATAATAAATGATGGTTCAGATGATAATTCAACAATAGATATCGCAAAACAATATAACAAAGTAAAAATATATAATACAAATGCAACTACTAATTTTTCAGAAGAAAGAAATAAAATGCATAATTGGGCAACTGGAGATTATTGTATTCACATAGACACAGATGAAAGATTTCCAATTGAATTTCTTAAAAATATGAGAAAACTTATACAAGAACAATTAAATAAAAAAATAATTCCAATAATGTTTAGGTTTTCAAGAAGAAATGATGAACTTGACATAAACAAAAATCCAGATTATCAAATAAGATTTGTAAATAAGTTATACACTAAATGGGAAAGACCTGTTCATGAAATTCCAACTATTATAAAAAATAAGGAATATAATTTTCACAATGAAAAAATGAAATTATATAGTTTAGTTCCTACACATTATGTAATAAATCATTTAACAAAAAATAGAATTGATATAAGAAAACGATGGGATTTAATATCAAATAATTCAAATGTAAGTATAAACAAAAAATTACTAATATGTTCAATGTTCAAAAATTCTTCTTTGTGGCTAAATGATATATTATCATGTATAGATAATTTAATTGATTATAATAACAGTTTATCAAACAATGATAAATTACTAATAAATTTAGCATTTCTTAAAAGTACATCAAATGAAGATGAAACAAATAATATATTAGATAAATACATATCAGACAAACAACTAAAAGTATCAAATTTAAGTTTGAATATTTGGAATCATGAAATTGATGCTGATTCTAATATGAAAAGATATGAAAAATTAGCTTGGTTAAGAAATTATTTAATTACACAATCAACAAAAAACATCAAATTGAATGATGATGATTTAGTATTATTTATGGACAGTGATGTAAAATTTGAATCTGATATAATTCATGAATTGTATAAAGACATGCAAAAGAGTGATTCTGATATAATAGCTCCACTAATATGTATAGATGACAATGGTGCATTTGGTAATAATTATTTCTATGATACATTAGCATTTAGAAATATTGATAATGAACAATTTTCTCATTTCAAACCATACATTTTTGGATATGTAAATAAAAGTAAAATAAAAAGAATGAAAAATGAAAAAGTGCAAAAAGCATTAGAACAGATAGATGAATTGAATAGATTAAGAAGAATAAATTGGGAATTTAATTTAAAAACACCACTAAATAATTCATTTCCAGAAAACTTATATAAAGAAGCATTCGATTTAATCGATTTAAATACACCAATTAAAGTGAATAGTATAGGTTCTTTTTATATAATGAAATATAAAGTTGCAAAAAATATCAAGTACACAGGAAACAATGATAGTGAACAAGTTGAATTCATGAACTCTGCTCGATCTAAAGGATACAAAATATATGTATCACAAAGATTGAAAGTTTTACATGTAAATTTAGAAAAATATGGATTGAAATGGCATTAGATAATAAATAATAAACAAATAGGAGATGAATAAATATGGTAATAGAAATAACAAACAACAAAATTTTAATAGAAGGAGAATCTGTTGGTAAAGCTTTACTGAATTTAATTAATGATGATATTGAAATAAAGTATGATTTATCTCAGAAAGACATAAACAGATTAATAGAAGAAAATTACTCACTTAGGAATGAACTAAATAAAAGTTTAATAAGAGAAAGTGAAAAAATAAGAGAAGATATAAATATTTCAACAAGAACATTTCCAAATAAATCAACAGAAGAAGATTGTAAATATAAAATATATAAAGAATATTTACACGGTTTAGGATGGAGTAATAAATTGGTAATTTTAGATCAAAATGATACAGACAATATATGTAAATCTATCAAAATTAAAGAACCTACATCCACTTATCTAATAAAAATTATATTTCCAGAAGGAACTAAAATTACAGTTGATCCAGGTTACATATTTGGACTAATTATTTTAGATAAAGATGGGAGAGAAATTATAGATGACACAGAAATAAAAATAATAAAAGATATGCCATCTGACGAAACCAAAACATTATTAAGTATTTATTATTCAGATATTAAAATGAACAATAAAAAATCAGGATATGTATTTGATAAAGGATTTGTAATCAATGCTCGGTGGAATTTTATTATAACTACTTATCGTAAACTTGATATACCAAAGGAAAACATAATGTTTAGATTAATGTTTGATTATTGGACTAAAGAATAAATAATAAACAAATAAAAGATGAATAATATGAAATCAAAGTATGATAAATATTCAGATGAAAGAATTGTAGAGCTTTTAAATGGATTAAGAAACAGATTATTAAGCACTAATAAGATATATATTGGTGATGATAATGAACTAATAATGCAAACATGTAAAAGAATGACAGAAAATATAGCTAAAATAAAGGTGAAACAAATATGAAAATAAGTATGGAAATAAAAGATGGAAAGATAGTATTGACAGACGAACACAGTGGATTAACATCCACACAAAAAACATCCACACAAAAAACATCCACACAAAAAACATCCACACAAAAAACATCAAAAGATTTTGGATTTGTACAAGACACAGGAGAAATGAGTAATGAACCTGATCTAAACAAATTTAATGAAGAAATATGTAAAGACATGATAGGAACAAGTCCTAATATAGAAGATATTCATGAAATTGAATTATCAGAAACAATTGCATGTATAAGTAAAAAATCAGATGAAGATAAACAAACTTTAAATCTAAATAGATTTAACACAGGACAAGTTGCAATAACAATGGAAACTCTCGATAAACCTGATATCGATCAGATTGCTGATATAGACAAAGACATCCCAGGATATGACAGAATAAGAGTTTTTGATTCTATGGAAAAAACATGTGATATAACAATTATAAATGATGGTCACGAAGAACATCCAGCTCCTTTATATTTCATTGTAAATAGAAATGGAATTGATCATGAAGAGGAAATGTGGTCTCAAAGTGAAATAATGATATATCCTGGAGAAGCGTGGAAAATATATAATGTACATGAATTAAGAATACGAAGCGAGACTCAGGGAAATAAATATAGAATAACTGGTGATGACATAATAGTTGGATCAACAATTAGAAGTGTTGTATAAATGATAAAAAGTAAAAAGTAAAAAGTAAACAAGAATAAATAAGAATAAACAAGAGATGATACAAAAATATGTCTGAGATTATACAAATTATCGAAAAAGAAAAAAAAGAACTTCAAGAAATGAAAAAAATAAGAGCTGAAACAGGTCTTTCATTAGGTAAATTGATTAATCTCAAAGAAAAAGGATATAAAATAATTAAAATTTGCGGAGAGAAATGTAAATGTCATTAAATGAAGAAAAAACAGAAAAAACACATCACGACAACAATTCTTATTGTTCTAAAAATCACACATGTATCGATTGTAAATATAAAAAAGAACTTTTTGGCGAAGAACCCTGTGATGTTTGTATAGGAATTAATAAACATAATAAGATATGTAAGTGGAAACATGAATAATTTTAAATAAACACAGGAGAAATAAATATGACAATAGACACACTTGATCCAAAAATACAGAATATGGTAGATAGTCAAGTAAAATACATCAGACGTATGGCAATGTTACCAGATGAAACATTGAAAATGTTATTAACACAACAAGTTCTTGAACATCCACATTTGATAGACAATTATGAAGACGAAGAACAAAAAAAGATGCTGCATGACATTACAAAAGCTGCAAAAGATGTTAAAAGTGATTCATTAAAATTAGCAAGAAAAGTTGCTTGATAATGGAGGTATCAAGTTCTGATGACTACAACAATAACATATGAAAATTATAAAAAACATTTAATTGATAAAGGATACACTAACAAATTAGTAACTTTAGATCAAGATAATAAAGATAATATATTCAAGTTCTTTGATGTTAAAAAAATCAATAAATCAACATTTCATTTTATACAATTCCAATTTCAAAAAGATATTAGAATTAGTATGGATGAAACTTATACAATCAGTTTATATATTACAGATAAAAATGGAATAGAAATTCCAGATGATGCAATAATAAAGATTGCACAATATGCACCTTCAAGTAGAGCACCTTTAAGTGGTAAAACTTTAGCAAGAATTAAATATTCAGATATTAAAATGACTAATAAAAATAATGGATATAAGTTTGACAATATAATTGAAATATTATCTGTATATCACATTTTTATACACGCAACACACTTTAATCGTGAATTTATTAATATACCAAAAAAGAACATCAAATTTAAAATGATATGTGATGTTTGGACAAAGGATTAATATGAACAAAGAAAATACAAATATACAACCTACACAAGAAAATATTGAAGATGAAGAATCTATACCAGCAGGAACTAAATATTCTGTTGTATTAAGATTTTGGTCAACACCAGAAGAAATTGCAGTCACAAATATAGTTCTTTGTGAAGATAAAATAACAAAGTATTTATCTTATAAATTTATTGATTCAATTGGAAGACTTTGGAATGATGTTCCATTCTCAGATGTTATTTTAATAAAAAATTATCCAGATAAAGAAGATATTAGTAACTTTTCTCGTCTTGAACACGATTCGATGGAACTTAACAAACAACAAAGAAATATTAAACATGATATAAGAGATGTTAACATAGGATAAAATCAACAATGAAAATACATTTTTTATCAAATAGTTTAAAAACAAATTCTGGATTTGCTATAGTCACAAAAAATTTAGCACAGGAATTAAAGAAACTTGGACATATAGTTACAATGTCAGGACTTCAAACTGCGATTGTTCCAGAGCATACATATGAAATTGAAAGTTTACCTATGGCAACAAATATAGATGAAATGACACAATTTAAGAATAACTTAATGCGAGTTGATCCAGATATTGTTATCTATGTAGGAGAAATGTATACAGACCTTCGTCATTTAGCTAAAATATTTCCAAAAACAATAGTATATTGTCCAATCGAAGGTGTTGGAATCCCAAATTATATGGTTCAAGATTTAAATCAAATTGTACATAATGGTGGTCGAGTAGTTGCACAATGTTCTTATGGATTTAATGAAATGATTAAAGCAGATGTTCAAACTGCTGGGTATATTTATCATGGTTTTAATGAAAAAGTATTCAAACAACTAAATAATAATGAATTAACATCTCGTTATTGTTTATATACAACTGAAATGGGTAAAGAATCTATTGATCCAAAACAATTATATAAACACAATTGTTATAACTGTTCTTTATTAGTGTCAGATCAATTATTTTGTTCAAATTTCAAAGATGAATTGATAACATTTTGTGAATATGTTAATAATAAGTGGACAGAGATTAACGAACTCCCAATATATAAATTGAAAGAGAAGTTCAACAACAAATTTACATATCTATTTGTTGGTCAAAATCATCTTTTACGAAAGAAAATAAATAGATTATTGATAGCATTTTCTATATTACTCGATTCTAAACAAATGAAAGATAGATTACACCTTCATTTACATTGTTTACCACAATCTAACACAGGTCTTGATCTTCTCGAATTATCAAATAGATTAAACATACAAGAAAATGTGTCATTCTCATATGGAACATGGAGATCAAGTGGATGGTCAGAGGAAGCATTATGCAGATTATATAATCTTGCAGATGTTAGTGTATCTGCAACATCAAGTGAAGGATTCGGCTTACCAATAATTGAGAGTATGTCGTGTGGAATACCTCAAATTGCACCTGATTGCACATCTTTAACCGAATTAATAGACAACAAAGAAGATAAAAGAGGATTACTTGCTAAAATAAATGATTCTGATATGATAATTGATATGACATCTCGTCAGTTAGTCGATATCATAGATCTTTCTATCAAAATGAAAGAAATGTACACAAACAAAAAACTTAGAGAAACTTGTTCAAAAAACTGTCTTGAATTCGTCAAACCACATACATGGAATCAAATTGTTTTGAAGTGGGACAAATTATTGAAAGAGATGATATAATATGAAAGTGCTTAAGAAATTACGTGAAGAAATATGGGATAAAGAAATAAGAGAAAAAGTATACCCTTCATATAATAATTTAAAAGTAAATGATTATTTTATTGGAATAATACAAATTTCAAAATTTGTAGAAAAATACACATTAAATGACAGAATCATTAATATATATAAAACAACTAACGATTCTTATATTCCATATATTCATATTGAAGCAACTGAAGTAACTTTAGAAATTGGAAAAAAATATGAAATTGGTGGTTACAAATATGAAAAAGAAGCACGTATTTATATAATAAATGAAATGACATAAATAAAGGATAATAATAAATGTACTTTGTAAAAAATACACAGATTGATATTGATCCTACTGAGACATTACAATATCTCATTACGTTATACTTCAATCACAATTATAATAATATTTCCAAAGTACTAAAAATAGAAAACATCAATAAACATCAGAATAATGTTCCATCAGATAAATATCATAAAAAAGGAATGATATTTTGTGATGATGATAATCTTCTAATAACAGTAAGAATCAATGTTGATGAAGAAATAAAATATCCACTAAATACTTTATTAATGATTTCATCCAAATCAATAAATGAAAAAGAATTCATATCTTTAATTATTAATAAATGGATAGAATCCACAAAAACCTATGGTTTATTAAATAGAAATAAGATACCAAAAATTATTGGAAAAGAAAGTTATATTCAACTAAAAGTTGGAAATAGAACTTGGGATGACTTATTAAAGTCGTGTCGAAATAAAGGTATTTTGATGAAAAACGGATTTAAGATGTCAGTGTTAGAATATTTACATGAGATAAGTTTATAATAAAACAATTATTTAGTCTTTATTTCAAATTCTACACTTAATTTATTTTAATCATCTACATTTTTCAATACATTACAAGCATTCTATTGTTTCTTTTAATTTGTCTGTGAGTTCGTATTTTGAAAACTTAGACAAACTATAATCATTATTTTGTATTGATAAGACTTTTAAACTATTCAACTTTTTCCTCTTATTATATATAAAAAATAAAAAATATATTTATTAATATAATAAAATATATACCAAGCGTTTTTGTGTGTGTGAACTGTTTTTCAAAAGTACATTATATATACTATTTAAGCCAAGTACTCTTTAAAGTCTATTTTAAACGCTCAAACCAAATTATTGTCAAACAATCGACAATAAATACAATTAAATACAAATACTGAATAAAGGATTGATACAATATTACGTGCCCATGTTTATACCCAGTTGTTCTCACTATTACCGATGAAGACGGAAATGAAACAGTCTACTGGTCGCTCCCTAATGATGAAATTGATAATGAAACATTTAGTATTCCAAAACTTGATTATACTGAAAAAGATGGCAAAGAGTATGTAGCTGTTTTATGGAATAATCCAAAAGATATAAATTTAAAAACAACTAAAGTAAATGATCATCTTGTGTATTCTGGTTGCAGTTTTGATGAACTAATAAAAAAGAATGGAAAAATGAAATGTAAAGAACCAATGTTATACATGGTTCTACATCCAAAAGAAGAGTGGGAATCTTATCACATTAGAAATTTAAAAGCATGAATAACAAAGATAGTGTAATTAGAGGTGTAATATGAATAACAAAGATAGTGTAATTAGAGGTGTAATATGAATATAACAGAAATCTTAGGAATACAAAAAATACAAAGATTAGGAAATATACAACATTTACAGTCAACATCTGAAACTGAACTCTTTAATTTAATTAAATATAAAAAAATAAACACAACAAATATTCCTAATATAATCATATATACAAGTGAAACTTCTGAACAAATTAAAGCAAAAATGTCTTCAAAAACTTGGTATAATGTAACAACCTATGATGATACATCATTTGATTGTACTGAAACTCCGTGTTTAATAGACACAATGTTAACATATAAAGATTATACATCACATTTAACAGAAGAATATGAATTAATTGTTGCTATAGAATATCTAACCTGTAATACAAATCCTGTTAGTGATGTAGAATGTATTCTTACACTTAGAATTGACATTACAAATGATATATTTGATCAAATTGTTCCAAGTGCAATTATTCAAGATGCAAGTTTTACATTACCTAAGTATAGTACATGTGATACATATTGTCAGAACTTTGAAAGTACTGGATGTACATCAACAAATATGGTAAATGGACTTACTACATTTTTCTCACCATATTCAGCAGAACAAATTTCTATGACAAATACTACATCAACACTAAACATATACAAAAATTCAAATATTATACAAAGTGATGTTGTGTTTGATTTAACAACTAACAAAAAACAGATTTTTGATGAAAATAAATTATGTGTTGAATTAATATCAATAGATACAGTAAGTCCAATAAATAAAACGTATTTTACCTTTAAATACAACAGTCCTAAGCAACTTTTTGATCTTACTGTCCCAATTATTGTGGGTGTTACTATTATTGGTTATTTATTATTGCGTAAAAAATAAACTTAAAAGCATAAGGAATGATATAAATATGATAAAATCAAAAAATCAAAAAGATAAGTGGTCTAAAGATGTATGCAAGAGTAAAAGAAAATTTATTAAGGAGTATCGAGCAGAATCAAAAAAACTTAATAAAAATATAAAAACAATGAAAAAAATTATTAAAGATCATTGTTAAATATTCATAAATCAAATTTTTTGTTGTTTTATAAGAGATGCTAAGATAAATAAATAAATATAGGATGTGAAAAGAATATGTTACTAAAGTGTGAAACTGTAACAGAAGCCAAAGCCAAACGTAAATATAAGAAAACTAAAGGAAAAGGTAAAAGTAAAGGTAAATCTAAAGGTAAAAGTAACACACCATTTGCAAAGGCTGCAAGGAAATGCACAGGAAAAACAGGAAAAAAATTCTGGGATTGTGTAGAAAAAAATAAGAAATAAATAATAAAATAAAGTGAGGCAGAAAACTATGGCTAAAAGAAAAGTTGGAAGACCGAAAGGTTCAAAGAGTAAGAAAACAAAGAAAGTATCAAAAAAACCAGTGACTGGTTGTAAAAATGTTACTGCTTATGTAAGAAGAAAGGGTAGAATAAAGAAAATAAATGGTGTGAATAAAAAAACTTGTTTAAAGTAAATAATTAAGGATGTGAAAATTATGTCGAGAACTAAACAAAGAAAGAAATCAAGTAAATCTAAAGCAAAAGTGACTGGATGCAAAACTGTTACTGTATGGCGAAGAGTGAAAGGTAGAGTTTCAAAGACAAAAGGCAAAAATAAGAAATCTTGTGTGAAGAAATCAAGGAAGAAGTGAGGTAATTATGGCAAAACATAAGAAACGTTCTTCAGCTTGTACAGCTTCTGCACATGTAAAAAAGCGTAAAGTAACTGTAAAAGCAACTTGTCCTTTGAAAGGAAAAGTTGTGTCTGTGAAAACTACTAAGAGAAAAGTTAAGCATCATAAACGAGTTGAACTTCCTGCTGCATGTAAAGGTATGAAACATGGAACAAAACGTAATAAATGCGTAAGAGATGTTTGTGCCCAACGTCCTACTGAATATAGATCAGCATGTATGAAGAAAGCTGGACTAAAGAAAGTATAATTACCAAATTATTAAATACAAAGGTAATGTTAAACAAATAACAACAATTAAAAGGTGATAAATATGGCAAAGAAAAAGTGTCCAAAAGGCACACGCAAAGTAACAAAAAAGGTATGTAGAAAAACTAAGAAATAAATATTGAAGGTAATAACTATGAGAATATGTAAGAAAGGAAAAAACAAAGGACGTAAGAAGTGTCCGAGTAGAAAGAGATAAAGATAATTCGGAGGAATAAAATATGGAATACGGCAAAAAAATGGGTGATATAACTATCGCTCAGCTCGCAACTGAAACTGCATATAAAGGCGGTGCAGTAGGCATAGGTCTTCTTGGATCAGGTGCTGTAGCAAAAGGAATTGAAAATCTGATAAAACCATCTGTTTTACCAACAGCACCATTGATGGACAAAATAATTGCATGGGGAACAAATGTTGTTGTAAAAGGTGGAGCATACATGGCAGTTGCCAAGCTTGGAAAAGGACTTGGTAAAGAATTACAAGAAGATGTAGGAAAAGGTATTCTCACATCAGTTGTATTAGATGCTCTTGTAAGAGCAAGCAACGATTATGCACCAAAACCTGCTCTATTAACTTTCTTTGGAATTGACCTCCTTGGAAATCCAGTTAATACAAGTTTAACACCTCAGACAAACGAAAATGTGCAGAGAGTTCTACAAGAAAATAGTTCGCTCAGACAACAGTTAAATGGTGCATTGCAGAGGCTCGCAAGTGCTTCTCCTAATGTAACAGTGACACCAATGCAGACTGCACAATCATTTCCACCTGATCATGATAGACAGTATGGTATGATGCAGACAACTCCTGAAGCTGAAAATCGAAGAAAGAATTATGGTGCAATGACACCACCTATCGAAGAGGAAAGAAATAGAAAGTATGGTGCAATGAATAAAGCAAAACTGAATTTTGCTGGTGAAACAGATAACATAGCATCAGCATTTGGAATGCTATAAACATAGCAGATCAATAAATAATAAATAAACAGTTCAATAAAATAAATTAATAAAATAAAATAAATTAATAATGGAGATAAAATATGACAGGAATAGCAGTAAAACCAAGATATGATGAGTATGTTAGTTACCTTGAATCCAGAGGATGGAGAAGGGAACAGATTACTCTCGACGAATTAAATACAAACATTGTAACAACTCAGGCAGTCGCAGCAAGTGCAACTGGATGGGCAATTGATGTAAGATCTCCTGCAGGTCAGAAGATAACATTGATGGGAACTCAGCAAGTTGGTGCTGGTGCAGATGCAAGAACAGCTCATGCATTAAGAATCAGATTTGCTGATTCATCTGAAAATGAACTTGCATTCAATACAAAGATAAGAATCACCAAAGAGAAATCATCTGAAGCTGTTGTTCAGCTTGCAAGAATCTTCTATGCAGATGTTAATCTAGTGAAGCAGCCAGGTAATCAAGGTGGAGTAGCAGCTGGAAGCAGTCCAGTTACATACAAAACTGATCCAGAATGGTATCGATTCAAACAAGGCGTTGAGCTGAACGGTGAACAGAGACTTAGAATCTACATCGTAAACACTCTCGGCACTGTAGCAGCAGGTCAAGTAGCAGCTCCACAGAATATGCCAACCGCCAATATGAGGTTTGCATTAGATATTGATTTATGGAC
>Ga0180732_1000255_pt1 | contig 51140 bp, 50 predicted proteins | sample KR11_01MetaG_FD_148674 | JGI IMG/M metagenome (GOLD analysis project Ga0180732, IMG submission 148674) | Groundwater microbial communities from the Olkiluoto Island deep subsurface site, Finland - KR11_0.1 MetaG | ecosystem: Environmental > Aquatic > Deep subsurface > Groundwater | place... | reverse complement strand
TGGATGCGTTGGCATCGCCTCTGGCAAAATTACTTGAGAGAAGGGAGGATGCTTTGCCCCTTAATGGAGTAGATTATGCCATTGGGTTCGGTATCGGGATGAGAGAAAATGGTGAGCCAAGCTTGCTTTCAGAGGGGGTGGCCATGCGCTGCGCAGAACTCTTTAAGGCAGGGTTAGCAGGAAACATCATTTTCACAGGTGGCCTTTACGAAGGCAGTGTCACTGAAGCCAAAGCAATGAAGGATATTGCTTTGGCGTTAGGTGTGCCAGAAGAGAGAATCTTCATTGAGGAATTCTCTAGAAACACCTACCAAAATGCCGTCCATGTTTTGAGCTTAATGAGGCAAAGAGGTCTTGAGAGGGAAGGACTAACAATCGCTACAGTGGGGCAAAATCTCCATGCAGGTCGTTGCTATTACTCTTTCAAGAAAGAGGCCCCCTCAAGCTGGAAGGTTTTTCTCAAGAAGGCCTACTCGGAATATGACCCAGAGTGCACTAGCCGACGGCTTACTTTTGAATGGAGGTTCCTGCCTTGGGAGATAATATGGACGATTTTGTTCAGGATCAAGCCCATCAGGTCCCTCATCTTTTAGTGGTATTAAGAGGATGCCAGTTCGTTAGCGGTGTCGAGTAATCGATGCCGCTACTTTTTTATTTTTCAAAATTCAAAAATAATGCTATTCTTTGAAAGGCACATTATCATTAGAAACGAAAAACAAGGAGGCAAAAGATGAAAAAGATAGATAAGTGGCTGATATGTCTATTAGTTATATCCCTTACTCTTGGTTGGGTAGGGTTTATGGTGCATCACAACCTAGAAGAGGCAGCAATTCTTGGTGGATTGAGCATCACACTTATGGGCATTTTTGTCCTGCTTCATGGATTGGAGAATATCTGCGTTGTTGGATTTTTTGGTGCAGGATTTGGTTCTGCTGTAGGACTAGCCCTTTGGGAGCATAGCTTATTCTTAGTACTCGGGTGCTGGATATGTGTATGCTTAATCGGAGCAATCCTTGGGTTGCGGATAAGATTCCATTGCGGATAAGATTCCATTGTGGCTGGGGCCTTATTACAGGGTGCGGTAGTAGTATTTACCGCACCCCCTTTGTCTTTTATAATTAAAATTATTTTGCTAAACGGGGGGAAGTCGGACTTCCCCCCGTTATTTCTATTTGGTATAATGAGATAAATTATATAATTAATAGCAAAATTATGAAACAAGCAGAATTTGTAAATGACGAAATATATCATATTTATAACAGGGGAGTAGAAAAACGAAAAATATTTTTAGATGAAAAGGATTATTTTCGTTTTATCCATAATCTTTTTGAGTTTAATGATATAGCCCCAGCATTACATAGAAGCTCATCTGTGCAAATGGGGGAAGTCGTGCAAATGGGGGAAGTCGGACTTCCCCCCGTTAGGAAGCCGAGAGAGTTGTTAGTGAATATTTTAGCTTTTTGTTTGATGCCTAATCATTTTCATTTACTTGTAATTCAAAAGAAAGAGAAAGGGATTACCGATTTTATGAGAAAAATTGGCACAGGATATACGAATTATTTTAATACTAAAAATGATAGAGTTGGGCATTTATTTCAAGGAAATTTTAGAGCTAAGATAGTAAAAAAAGATGAATATTTACTTCATCTTTTGGACTATATTCATCTTAATCCTGTGGAAATTATTAGACCAAATTGGAAAGACGGGGAAAGGGGAAATTTAAATGAGGTTGAAAATTTTTTACAAGATTATAGATGGAGTAGTCTTTTAGATTATATTGAGAAGAAGAATTTTCCTTCTGTTACTCAAAGAAATTTTTTATTAAATTTTTTTGGCGATATTCAAGATTATAAAAAAGAATTTTTTAATTGGTCTCAAAAAATTAATTTAGACGAAATTCAGGAGTTGATAATTGAATAGAGTGAATTAAACAAAATAAAAGGAGGAGAATAGAAAATAGTAATGTGGAGATGGAGAGAAGGCAAACGGGGGGAAGTCGGACTTCCCCCCGTTTGCCTTCCCCCCGTCTTCCCCGAGTTTGCTGTTTTGTTTTTTAGAAGATGTTTGATATAATTAAACTACCTTGAGAATATAAGAACCTTGTCCTCGGCTTCGACTCGGCCAAGAACCTTGAAATTGAATTTTTCACATATATTTTTAAGGTAATTCAATTATAAATAATTTGAAATTGAATTTTTCACATATATTTTTAAGGTAATTCAATTATAAATAATTTGAAATTGAATTTTTCACATATATTTTTAAGGTAATTCAATTATAAATAATAGGTTTAATTTCAAGGTTCTGCTAAGGGCAGGTTCTTTAGACCGAAGGTCGTAAGGTTCTGCTGAAGGCAGGTTCTTGTAACAAAGTAATTATTAATTTTTAATTTTAAATAATACTATGAAACTTTCAGTTATTTTTCCAGCATATAATGAAGAGAAGAGAATCCCTAAAACTATTCGGCTAACTTATGATTATTTAAAAAAACAAGATTATCAATCAGAGATTTTGGTTGTAAATGATGGCTCTAAAGATGGGACTGCCCAAGTAGTTAATGATTTGAAAATAGAGATTCCTATTTTGCGACTCATTGATAATGATGAGAACAAGGGAAAAGGAGGAGTAGTTAAGCAAGGTATGCTTGAGGCAAAAGGGGAATATCGGCTCTTTTCTGATTCTGATAATTCCACTTCAATTGACCAAATAGAAAATATTTGGCCATGGATTGAAAAGGGTTTTGATATTGTTGTTGGTTCTAGGGATGTAAAAGGAGCTAAATTAGACCCGCCTCAACCATTTATAAGAAAGGTTCTTTTTGGAGATAGTTTCAAGCTTTTAAGAAAAATTATTATTGGTCTTTGGGGCATAGAAGACACGCAATGTGGATTTAAGTGTTTTTCAGCCAAGTCAGCAGAAGACATATTTTCTAAAGCCACTAAAGATGGCTTTATTTTTGATGTAGAAGTTTTTATCTTAGCTAAAAAGCTAAAATATAGCATTAAAGAAATTCCTGTTACTTGGAAAAATGACGCAGAAAGCAAGGTAAAGCTAAAAAATGTTTTTAAAATGCTTTTTGATATGCTCAAATTAAGAAAAGATTTAATTTTAGGGAAATATGTTAAAACCAAAAAAGGAAACTAAAAAAGCATTTCCTTCAGAGCTCCGTTTTGCTTTGGTTTCAGGCGATTGGGTTGTTGTTGCTACTGGTAGAGCCCAGAGGCCAGAAACATTTAAAAAAGAGCAAAGGATAATTAAACCAACTCCTAAAAAAGATTGTTTTTTTTGCAATATAAAAACTCAACTGCCTCCGCTTTTGATTTCTAAAAAAGGCAAGATTAAAAATTTTGCTTATGATGACGAAGATAGGGGCAAGGTTAAAATTCCTGACGACTGGACAGTTATTGTTATTCCAAACAAATATCCTGCTTTTATAAGAAAAAATGGTCTGGACATCAGAAAAGAGGGATTACATCAATTAATGAACGCCTATGGAATGGCAGAGGTAATTATTACTCGCGACCATAAAAAACAGGTTTCTCAATTTAATTTAGAAGAAATAAAAGAACTTTTAGATGTTTATCAGGACAGGTATCTTGATTTAATGCGAGAGCCAAAGATAAATTATATTTCTATTTTTCACAATCATGGAGTTGAAGCAGGGGCCTCTGTCTCGCATCCTCATTCCCAAATCATTGCCACCCCTGTCTTAGATCCAAAGATAAAGAGAAGCTTGAGTGGGGCAAGCGATTATTTTAGGCATAATAAAAAATGCGCTTATTGTTTGATGAATGAGTCGGATAGGAAAGACAGGGAAAGATTAATTTTTGAAAATAAGGAATTTTTAGTTGTTTGTCCTTTTGCTTCTAGCTCTGCTTTTCAAGTTTCAATTACTCCTAAAAAACACCTCCCTTATTTTGAAAGAATTACAGACCAGCAAAAAAAGTATATGGCAGAGGCGTTTTTTGTAGCAATGAGAAAACTGTATAAAGGACTGGACGATCCTTCATATAATTTTTATTTGCATACTGCTCCTTGCGATGGCAGAAATCATGATTATTATCACTGGCACTGGGTAATTGCGCCGAAAACATCTGTTATGGCTGGGTTTGAGCTTTGCACTGGTATTGAAATTTCAACAATTGAGCCGGAAAAAGCGGCGCAATATTTAAAAGAGCAGACGATTTAGAATTGATAACTGATCACTGATCACTGATCATTACAACTCCACCCGCCCCCGACCTCCCTGCTGGAGAGGTCGGGGGCGAGGACGGGGGCGGGGAAGGAAAAGAAAGAAAAGAAAGAAAGAAAGAAGAAAGAAAAGAAAAAATTATTAATCATTGAGGGCAAAATCATTGATTATTGATTATTAATCATTAGGGAAAGAAAAAGAAAAAATTGTGTAGATGTCAAACATCTACATTGAGCAAACATAAGGATGTAGATGTTTGACATCTACACTGCTCCATATTTAAAAAAGCAAACAATATGAATCCTTTAATTATAGGCAATTGGAAGTGTAATCCCTGTGATAGCAAAAAAACAGAAAAGCTTTTTTCAGAGATAAAAAAGGGGTTACCAAAGAAGTTAAAAGCAAAATTAGTTATTTGTCCGCCTTTTATTTATCTAAAAGATTTAACAGGCAGGGGATTAGAAATAGGAGCGCAGGATTGTTTTTTTCAAGATGGTCCTTTTACTGGACAAATATCTGTTTCAATGCTCAAAAGTTTAGGATGCAAATATGTGATAGTGGGGCACAGCGAAAAAAGAGCAGCAGGAGAGAAAGACAAGATTATTAATCTCAAATTAAAATCTTGTCTTGAAAAACGCCTTGTTCCTATTCTTTGTATTGGAGAGACATTAAAACAAAGAAAATCAAACCAAACTTCAAAAATATTAAGAAGACAGCTTGAAAAGGACTTAAAAGGCATTGTAAAGAAGGATATTGAAAGCATAGTTATTGCTTATGAGCCGGTCTGGGCTATTGGCACAGGAAAGGCCTGCGATCCTGAAATAGCAAAAGTAGTTAAAATGATGATTAAAAAATATCTTAGAGAGCTTTATAAAACAGACAAGGTAAAAATAATTTATGGAGGGAGCGTTGATGCAAAAAATGCATTAGAGTATGCGGAAGCAGGTATGGAGGGGTATATTATAGGAGGAATGTCCTTAAAACCCAAGGAATTTATTGCTATCTTAAATAATTTTTGTTAATATCAAGCAATGGAAAAAACGCTTTGTGAAGGTAATTTTTTTAATCCCACAAAAGGAAATATTTCTTTTAATCAAATGTTAGATGAAATTTTTTCTTATATTAAAGAAGAACCAAAATATGATTATGAAATAATTGTGGGTTGCGATTCATCTTCTTCAGAAGAGCCGTCTTTTCCTATCGCGATTGTTGTTTTAAGAAAAGGAGCAGGAGGTAGGTTTTTTCTTAAAAAAGTAAAATATCACAAACGCAAATTTTACAATCTTCATGAGAGAATTTTAGAAGAGGTCTGGCTTTCCTGTCGTTTAGCATTAGAACTACGGGATATAATCAATAAGAGAGTAAATAAAATGGTAAGCCCTTTGAAGTATGAGTTTGAATATATCCACGCTGATGTTGGATCTAGTGGCGCAACAAAAGATATGATAAGAGAAGTTGTCGGGCTAATTAAGGGTAATGGCTTTGAAGCAAAAATAAAACCAGAGGCGTATGTCGCCTCAATCGTGGCAGATAGGTTTAGTTAATAATTAATTTATAATAATTAACTTAAAAAATATGGAACAAGATTATCAACAAAGTGCGCCTGTCCAGGCGCCAGAGGCTGTCCACATATCTATGGAGCCCAAGAAGATAGGAGAGTTGTTCAAAGATACTTTTGCTGTTATTAAGGCAAGAATCGGACTGTTCTTCATCGCTGGCATTATTATGTTTGTAATAACATTTATAATCATAAGCGTATTTATCACAGGAACAGTCGGTCTTTTTATCTTTGGTGGTGTTGCTCGAAGCACATTAGTAATAGGATTATTAGCAATATTATTAGTTGTAATTTCTATTATTTTCCAATCCTGGCCATCTCTCATGATTCTTAATATTGCCAATGATGCTGAGAGGAGATTAAGGGTAAAAGATCTTCTAGTAAGAAGCTTCAAAAAAATACACTCTTTTATATGGATAGGATTTTTAGAGGGACTTGTTATTGGTGGCGGGTATCTGATACTTCTGATTTTTAGTTTGATATTTCTTGGAAGTTCTTTCGGTGGTATTCTGACTCTATTCCTGATGATAGGAGCATTTGCTTGGGCGATTATATCTGGGGTTTGGTTTGCTTTTTCGCCGATGGTCCTGGTTGCAGAGGGGTTAAGAGGAATCCAAGCCCTAAAGAGGAGTAAAAATTTGGTAGGTGGAAAATGGAGTATTGTTTTTTCTAGGTTTTTCTGTATGGGTTTCATCCTGGGTATCATAGGTTTCATAAGCAACGCAATCTTCGAAATGATCCCCGTTGTTGGACCGATACTTGGTATGTTGGCAAATTCATTCATAGCGTTTTTCATGTATGTGTATACCTTCGTTCTCTATAAAGATTTTAAGAGAATAAAACAACCAACGAGTTAAATTTATATTTTACTAAATGACTTCAGTTCAATTACGCAAGGAGTTTCTGGATTTTTTTGAAAAAAAAGGGCATACAATTGTTCCTTCTTCTTCATTAATTACTGATGACTTATCAGTTCTTTTTACTACTTCAGGGATGCAGCAATTTAAGCCATATTATTTAGGAGAAAAATCTCCTTATGGAAATAGGGCTTGCAGTATTCAAAAGTGTTTAAGAACTTCAGATATTGATGAAGTAGGGGATGAATCCCATCTGACTTTTTTCGAAATGCTTGGCAATTTTAGTTTTAATGATTATTTTAAGGAAGAAGCAATCTGTTGGGCGATTGAATTTTTGAAAGAAAAGTGCGGGATAGATGAAGAAAAATTGTGGTTCACCTTTTTTAAGGGAGAAAATGATTTATTAGAAGATAAAGAAAGCAAGGATATATTTTTACGCCTTGGCATTTCAGAAGAAAAAATCTTTGGTTTTGGAAAACAAGAGAATTTTTGGGGACCTACTGGAAACGAAGGACCATGCGGGCCCACTGCTGAAATTCATTATGACTTAACAGGTAAGTCCTGTAGTTTAGGTAAGGGCTGCAAGCCAAATTGTAAATGCAATCGCTTTATTGAGCTCTGGAATTTAGTTTTTAATGAATTTTATCAGAATAAAAAAGAAGAATTAAGCCACTTGAAACAAAAAGGAATTGATACTGGTTTGGGATTGGAGCGATTAGTTGCCGTTATGCAAAATAAAAGTTCTGTTTTTGAAACTGATTTGTTTGAGTCGCTTGGAAACTCAAGAATTTTAGCTGACCACATTAGGGCAATTGTTTTTTTAGCAGCAGAAGGGATTGTGCCGGAGAAAATAGGCAGAGGATACATTTTAAGGCGGCTTTTAAGAAAAGCAATCAGAGAAAATGGAGAAATAATTGATTTAGCAAAAAAGGTTATAGAAATGTATAAAGATATTTATTCAGAACTAAAAGCAAAAGAGACAGATATTTTAAATATTATTCAGAAAGAAATTCAGAGTTTTGGAAAAGCTTTGGAAGCAGGGAAAAAAGAGTATAATAAGATAAAGGGAGATATTACAGGTGCTTTAGTTTTTGAACTTTATTCAACCCATAGTATTCCATTGGAAACAACAATTGCATGGGCAAAAGAAGACAAGAAAGAAATTAAAAATATTGAAGATTTTTACAAACTTACCAAGGAACATCAGGAAATCTCCCGTGCAGGAGCAGAAAAAAAATTTGGCGGATTAGGCAAAGAAGCAAAAAGCGAAGAAGCGATAAAATTGCATACTGCGACTCATCTTTTGCATTCTGCTTTGCGTCAGATTTTGGGAAACAATGTTCAGCAAATGGGTTCAGATATTAATTCCGAACGATTAAGATTTGATTTTTCTTTTGACAGGAAATTGACTGTTCAGGAAATTAAACAGATAGAAGATTTGGTTAATCAAAAAATTAAACAGAATTTGGATGTTAAGTGCGAACAGATAAAGCTTGAAGAGGCAATAAAAAGCGGGGCTTTATCATTTTTTAAGGAAAAATATCCAGATAAAGTGAGCGTTTATTCTATAAATGATTTTTCAAAAGAAATTTGTGCTGGCCCTCACTCTAAAACAACAGGTCATCTGGGCGATTTTAAAATTTTAAAAGAGAAATCCTCCAGTGCCGGCATTAGGAGGATAAAAGCAATATTAAAATAACTAAATTATATTTATGGCTAAAACAAAAATATATGATATTATTCCTCCTAAAAAAAGGTCTCAATATTTGAAAAAGCAAAAAACAGAAGAGAAAAAAATACCTACTAAGATAAAAAAATATAGACCAAAAGGTCTTTCTAAGCGGAATACTGTTATAGTTTTAGTTGCGGTTTTCTTGGGCTTGGCTATTTATTGGGGCTTTTCTACAGCAAGTTCTGTTATTATTGAAATATGGCCTAGTGTTTTTCCAGTGGATTTTGTATCTACTGTTTCTTTTTCTACTGCAGAAAGTGATTTTGAATTACCTAAAATTGAGCTCTCAGCTCCTGTTATATCAGCAGAGCTCTTAGAAACAGAAAAAACATTTAGCATGGAGTTTCCTTCTTCAGCAGTAGAATCAAAAGAAAAAGCAACTGGCATAATTAAAGTTTATAGTAAGGCGTCTAGGAATATTACTTTAGTAGAAGGAACAAGATTTCTTTCTTCAAGCGAACCGACTCTCCAGTTTCATACTCAAAAAAGAATTACTGTTCCAGCAGGTGGCGAAATAGATGTTTCAGTAATTGCAAGCGAGGCAGGGGAAGATTATAATATTGAGCCATGCAGTTTTTCAATTCCAGGATTAAGAAATTCTTCTCCACCACAACTCTATTATGATGTCTTTGGAAAGTCGTTAGAATCAATGAGTGGCGGAAGCACTGAAGCAACAAAAAAGATTAGTCAAGAGGATGTAGATAGTGCCAGTGACCAGATACTTAAAATAGCTGAGCAGGAAGTAATTAGTTCATTAGGAGCGCAAGTTGGCAATGATTATAGGATATTAGACAAATCAGTTAAAATAGAAATTTTAAGCGAGGGCTTAGTTGATGCTACTATTGGCCAACAAAAAGATGGTTTTATTTATCAGATTACAGTTAAAGCAACTACACTGGGAGTTAAGAGTGAATATTTGAGAAAATTTGCGCAGAAATACTTATTAGCAAGCGTACCAGGAAATAAAAGTTTTCAGGAAGATAATTTTAATATAGAATTTCTACCTAGTACTTTTGCCACAGAGACAGACGAACAGGGAAATGTAATTGTTTCTGCTGACATTTCTATTTCAAGTAATATTTATAGTCAGGTTGATATTGAGTCCATTAAAGAGATAGCTAAAAATAGGAATAAGAAAAGTATTTCAAGGTATACAATTGAAATTTATCCAGAAATCAAAAGACAGCCCAGAATTTTATTCAGTCCGTTATGGGTCAGAAAATCAGGTCTTGTTTCAGAAAACATTGAAGTTAAGTTGAAATTTGATTAAGTTTGATTAAAATCTTGACTTCAAAAAACAATAATGTTATGCTAACAGACAATTCCAATGAATAACAAACAAGTTAATAGAATAGATGGCATAGTAGAAGAGGCGTTACCTAATATCAATTTTAGGGTGCGGCTTGAGAATGGGCATGAGGTGCTTGCTCACTTAGCAGGCAAATTAAGGATACACAGGATTAAAGTTTTGCCAGGCGATAAAGTGGTGCTGGAAATGACTAATCTAGAAGATAAGAGAGGCAGAATAGTTTATAGAGGTAAGTAAAAGAGCTCGTTAGCGAGTCCGCCCTGAAGCGGCGAGCTTACGAGGTCTTTACCCCGCCCTTTCTAGACCTTAAAAAACATTTGATGTTTATTTAGTCAGTAATAGGTCGGAAGAAATTGCTAAAATTTGAGCTTTAGAAAGAGCGGGGTGTAAGAAAAACTAAATTCACTGCGTTCATTAAGTATTTCTAACACATATGAAAGTAAGGCCGTCAGTTAAGAAAATTTGTAAAGATTGTAAAATAGTGCGTAGAAGCGGACGGATTTATGTTGTTTGTAAAAATCCTAAACATAAACAAAGACAAGGAAAGTGAAAGTGTTTCTTAATGAGCTCGCCACAGGCGCGCGAATTTAGAAACTCTTCACCCCGCCCTTTCTATATCTCAGAAATCATTCAATATTTATTTAGTCAGTAATAGGTCGGAAGAAATTGCTAAAATTTGAGCTTTAGAAAGAGCGGGGTGTAAGAATCTATAAATTCATAAATTAAAAATTTATTCATTAACAGTTTCTAACACATGGCAAGAATATCAGGGGTTAATTTACCCTCAGAAAAACATATAGAAATTGCGCTTACCCATGTTTACGGTATTGGGCGTTCTTTGAGTAATGTAATTTTGAAACAAGCAGATATTTTGCCCTCTAAAAAAACCAAGGACTTGGATAATACTGAACTAAAAAAAATACAAGATATTATTAACAATAGTTATAAAGTAGAAGGAGAAGCAAGGAGAGTAAAAATGATGACTATAAAAAGGTTGAAAGATATAGGCTCTTGGCGTGGAGATAGACATAAAAAAGGTCTTCCAGTCAGAGGCCAAACAACAAGAATAAATTCAAGAACAGTTAGAGGAAATGTGAGAAAAACAGCTGGCTCAGGAAGAAAAGGAGCTCCAGCACCGAAGTGAAAGAGCTCGTTAGCGAGTCCGCCTTGAAGTGGCGAGCTTACGAGGTCTCTACCCCGCTCTTTCTAATTCTCGGAAATCATTTGATGTTTATTTAATCAGTGATAGGCTGGAAGAATTGCCAAAATCTGAGCATTAGAAAGAGCTGGGTGTAAGAAAAATTAAATTCACTGCGTTTATTAAATTATTTCTAACACATGGGAAAGAAAAAAGTTATAAAAAAGAGTCAGGAAGAATTACTGCAAGAGAGAGAAAGCATAGAATCAAAGATTCAGAAACAGGAAGCGCGCGAAGATAAGGTAACTGAAATTAGAGAGGCAATGCTTTTCGTCTATTCTTCCTATAACAACACAATTTTAACCTTAACAGATTTACAAGGTAATGTTTTGTCATGGACCAGCGCCGGGAAAATTGGCTTTAAAAATACTAAAAAAGGTACTCCTTACGCAGCGAATAGAGTGGCTGAAGTTATGGCTCAAACAATTCAAAGAATGAAAATTGAGAGTATAGATATCAAGATTAAGGGTATAGGCGGAGGGAGAGATTCAGCTGTGAGAACTTTAGTTGCGAAAGGAATTAACTTATCTTCTATTGAAGATATTACTCCTGTTCCGCATAATGGGTGTAGGGCGCGTAAACCAAGAAGACTTTAATATATATGAGAAATCCAAAATGTAAAATTTGTAGGAGAACGGGCAGAAAATTATTTTTAAAGGGAGAAAAATGCAATTCCCCAAAGTGCCCAATGATTAAAAAGGACTATGCTCCTGGAGCTTCAGGCAAGAGAAGGAATAGAGGACTTTCTGAATATGGAAAAGAATTAAAGGAAAAGCAGAAATTAAGACAATGGTATAATCTAGGGGAAAAGCAATTCAGAAATTATATTGACGATGTCTTAGAAAGAATGCATAATACTTCTGTGAAAGAAGAAAATCCAGCAGAAGTTCTTATTAGAATATTAGAAAGCAGATTGGACAATGTTGTTTTTAGATTAGGATTTGCTGACAGTAGGAGCCAGGCAAGACAGCTTGTTACTCATGGTCATTTTTTACTTAATGATAAGCCGATAAGAAGACCAAGTGCTATCTTGAAAAAGGGCGATAAGGTTGGCGTGTCTCCTAATTCCCAAAAATCTGGTTATTTTATTAAGTTGCCTCCTAAAATGAAAAAGTCTCAAATGGTAAGCTGGCTTTCTTTAGATCAAAAGACCATTGAGGGCAAGATTGAGGGAATACCAACCATAGAGGAAGTTGCCCCTCCTGCAGAAATTTCTTCTATTTTTGAATTTTATTCTAGATAAAATTGATAATTGATCACTGATAATTGATGACTAATCATTTCGCTCCCGTTCCGCCCCCGACCTCTTTATGAGGTCGGGGGCGGGGGCACCGATCATTGATCATTAAAGAAAAAGAAAGAAAAAAAAGAGAAAAGAAAAAACGAAAAAATCGCTAATCATTAATTAATAATTTTATAATATGATTCCATTGCCTCAACCTGTTAAAATATCTGAGAAAAAGGACAATTATGTTTCTTTTGTAATTGAAGGTCTTTACCCTGGCTACGGTGTTACTTTGGGAAACGCTTTAAGAAGAGTTTTGCTTTCTTCTTTAGAAGGAGCAGCGATTACTCAAGTTAAGATAAAGGGAGTTGACCATGAATTTTCTACTATTTCCGGTATATTAGAGGATGTAATAACTATTTGTTTAAATCTTAAAAAGCTTAGGTTTAAAATTTATTCTGATGAGCCGCAAAAAGCTATTTTAAAGATAAAGGGCGAGATAAAAATTACAGGCAAGGACTTTGAATTACCGTCACAATTAGAATTAGTTAATTCAGAACAACATATTGCTAATTTAACAGATAAAAAAGCTAATTTAGAAATGGAAATTTTAATTAAAAAAGGCATTGGTTATGAATCAAAAGAAATGCGTGATAAAGATAAATTAGAAGTTGGCCAGTTGAGTTTAGATGCCACATATACTCCAATAAAAAGAGTTAGCTTTGATGTAGAGAATATGAGAGTAGGCGAGCGCACTGATTTTGACCGTTTAATTTTAAATATAGAAACCGATGGCACAACTACTCCTGAAGAAGCATTACTTAGGGCAACAGAAATTTTAGATGAACATTTTTCTTTAATCATCAATGAAAAAGATCAATTAATCGGTGAGAAAAAGAAAAAAATTGAAAAAGTCAAAAAAGTTTCTAAAAAGAAAGTAGTAAGGGATACTAAAGCAGTCAAAAAAGTTAGCAAAAAGACGGAGAGCAAAAAGCCAGTAAGCAAGAAATCAGTGGCTAAAAAAAAGAAATAGATTATGAAAAAACAGAAGAAAGGAAGAAAGTTTAACAGAAAAAGAGATCAACGCAGAGCTCTTATGACAAGCATTGCGCGGTCTTTGATTTTGAAAGGCAGGATTGAAACAACTGAAGCAAAAGCAAAAGAATTATCTCCTTTTGTTGAGAAAAAAATTACCAAAGCTAAAAAAGGCGATATGGCAGCGAAGAGGGAATTGTTAAAAGATTTTTCTAATAGAGTTGTTAAGAAATTGATGGAAGAAATAGCTCCTATTTATAAAGATAGACATGGCGGTTATACAAGAATTATAAAAACAGGAATTAGGAAAAGAGATTCTTCAAAAATGGCAATAATTGAATTTCTGGATTTAGAAAATAAAAAAACTAAGGAGGAGTAATCAATGACCAATATTAAAAGAGAAACTCATACAATTGACGCTGAAGAAAAGGCATTGGGCAGAATAGCTGTTGAAACTGTTTTATTCTTGCGCGGAAAGCATAAGTCGGACTTTATGCCCAATAAAGATGACGGAGATTTTGTAATAGTTAAGAATTTATCCAAGGTCAAATTTTCTGGGAAAAAACTTGAACAGAAAAAATTTCATCATCATTCTGGTTATCCGGGAGCAATAAAAGAAGTTCTATTGGAAAAGGCCTTTGATAAAGACCCAGAAAAAGTGCTAAAGAAGGCAGTTTTTGGAATGCTTCCGAAAAATAAATTAAGAGCAAAGCAGATTAAAAGATTAACAATAGAAAAGTAATATGCCGGAGACAAAGAAGACAATTATTAAGAAAAAAATAGTAAAAAAGGACTCTAAAAAGTCAGTTACTGTTAAAAAGAAGGTAGTAATTAAAAAACAGCTGCCTCTTATTAAAAAGAAAACTTCTGAACCTAAAGTTAAAGATTTAACTTCAACAGAAATATATTTTGAAGGAGTTGGTAGAAGAAAAACCGCAATAGCAAGAGTGCGAATTTTTCCTAAATTGAAAAATGAATTTATTGTAAACGAAAAAAAATATTCAGAATATTTTTCAACTTATGAAATGGAGCAGAAGGTTTTTTCTCCCTTGATTTTGATGAATATGGAAGAGAAGTTTAAGGTAACCGTAAAAGTTAAAGGAAGCGGACTGGATTCGCAGGCAGAAGCAGTAAGGCACGGCTTAGCAAGAGCGCTTGTAAAATTTAACCCAGAGTTTAGAAAACGCCTTAAAAAGGCAGGATTTTTAACTCGAGATCCAAGAATGAGAGAAAGGAAAAAATTTGGCAGAAAGAGAGCGAGAAAAAGTCCGCAATGGTCAAAGAGATAAAATTTACCAAAAACTTCTACTGTTCGTCAGTAGGAGTTTTTATTTCAAAATATCTTTTGTTAAATAGAGCGCGTTATCGCTCAAGATTAAGAGTGATTTTTGTTTTTCCAACCAAGCGATTTTGGGTTCTGAAAAAGTTTTTAGCTCAATCAGGTTGGGATTATCCCTATCGTCAATCTCGATTATTTTTATTGCATTGTCAGCCCTGAATATTAAATAATGATTGTTTAGCCAGAAAAGATTATCTAATTTTTCTGATATTCCGATTAAACGAAATTTTTCCCGTTTTTTTCTTTGCGGTTGTTCTGTTTGTTCTTCAAGAAATATTATTACAATTTCGTGTTCATTTCTTAGGGCTATCTTTTTATTATCTGGAGAAAATTGATATTTTTTAAGAGAGGCGAATACCCTTGTGAGCATATGGGCTTCTGGGTCAAGAAAATAAAGGGTCTCATCTTCTTTAATGAATATTTGTGAAAGATTATTTACAATAATTTTATAATTAGATTGTTCGTGAATTAATAATGGCTTAAGACTTAATATTTCCAAGAGCTCTACCTTACCCTCTTTAATTTGACCCTTGTAAAGGAATCCAGCACCATCCATCCAGATAATATTTCCGTTAGAAATGGCATAGCTCATTATTTTCTGACTCAAAACAGGGAGCTCAATATATTGAAGCACTTCTTCTCTGTTTGGATTAAAAGAGAATAGAGCATCGTCATAGTATTCTATTTCTTTTTTCCCGTTGTCTTTTTCTATGTTTGAACCGATTAAAAATAATTCCTTGCCATTATTTGGTTCAAAAGAGATATTTTTTATTTTTCCTCCTGTATTAATAAAAATAAGTTCCTGCGAACTCAATAAATCAATTAAAAAATATTTGTCTTCTGCATCTATGATAATTTTTAATAACACTTTTTTAGAATCATTTGAAAACTCTGCAAATTGTAATAATGGCTTAGCATCAGATTTGATTTCAAGCTTTTTTATAAATTCCTCTTCTTTCACAAGGACAATTGATTCTTGAGTTCCCAAATCAAAAAGCTCAAGTCGCCAACCGTTTTCGTCTTGTTTTTTGATAATTAATTCTTTCTCGTTTGGAGCAATGAAAATATCTGAAATTCCAGAGCTTAGCAAAGAGAACTCTGGATTTTTTAAAAAGAGTTGAATATCTTTGCATTCAGTAACTTTTTGCTCTTCAACCTCAAGGGTCTTCTGCCAAGGATGATAGTTTTCTTTCTCAATTTTTATTTCATATTTTTTCGGCATCAACCCACTAATGAAAGAAGAACCGAAAATAAAACTTGTTTTTCGGGATATTTTTTCATCAATAGATATTTTGCTTCCATTTGGACTCACATTAAAAAACAGACCTCCTGTTTGGACTATTCTTTTATTGTTGAAATCAAATCTATAGCCCTGCGAATAGAACAGAAGAATTGGCGCGAAAATTAGGAAGCCGAGCAAAGTAGAAATAAAAAGTATTTTTTTGAATTTTTTAGTCATTTTTATATTATAGCTGTAATTTATCTAATTTCAAGCCATTTTAAGATTTATTTTCAAGACAATAATTCCGCTTTGCACCGAGGCCCGGCCTCGTTGCAAATAGTTGCAGGACATTATTGCGAGAACTTGATATTTCTTTTGTTTTAATGTAAGCTGAAAGTAATTAGAAGAGCCAGAATCTTGGAATTAATTTTTTTATATATATTTTTATGGCAGAGAAATTTATCATAAACGGAGGCAAGGTGCTAAAGGGAGAAATAGAAGCAAGGGGTGCAAAAAATGCTGCTTTTCCTATTTTAGCAGCCACTCTTTTGACTGATGAAGCTTGTATCATAGACAATATTCCTTTAATCAAGGATATTTTTAATTTTATTGAGATATTAAAAACTCTTGGGAAAAAAGTTGATTGGCTTGAAGAAAGGAAGATACGGATTGAAGGCAAGTTAAAAGAGCCAAATAAAGAAACAGAAGAATTGATTAAAAAATTGAGGGGTTCAGTTTTGCTTTTGGGTCCAATTTTGGCGCGACTTAAAAAATTCAATCTGCCACAGCCGGGCGGTTGTTTAATAGGGGCAAGGCCTATTTCCACTCATCTTGATGCTTTTAAACAATTGGGCGTAGGAATAGAAGTGAAAGTTAATAAAGATAGGGAATACTTTGAATTAGAACTTAAAGATAAACCAAAAAATAAAGTTATTTTAAATGAGTTCAGCGTTACTGCTACTGAAAATGTATTGCTATTTGCCAGTTTTTTTGATGAGCAGACAGAAATAAAAATTGCCGACTGCGATTATGAGATTCATGATCTTGTAAAATTTTTAACTAAAATGGGTGCAAAGATTACAGGAATTGATTCCCGCGCATTTTCAATAAAAGGAAGTTCTAAGTTAAAGGGAGCAGAGCACAAGATAATGAATGACCCGATTGAAGCAGGCACTTTTATATTGATGGCTGCAGCCACTAAGAGTGAATTAATAGTAAAAAATGTTGAGGTTTCATATTTAGAACTTGTTTTAAAGCGATTGAATGACTTTGGTTTACCAATAGAGATAATTGATGAGACCACAGTGAAAATAAAACCATGGGCAGTTTTGAAAATGGAAAAAGTTCAGGCCCTGCCATATCCGGGTATTGCGACTGACCTTTTGCCTTTGTTTGGAGTTTTAGCTACCCAAACAGAAGGAACAACTCTAATTCATGACCCGTTATATGAGGGTCGGTTGCGTTATTTGAATGAATTAAACAAGATGGGAGCGCAGATTATTTTTGCTGACCCGCATAGAGCAATCATTAATGGCCCAACAGAATTAAGAGGAGTTAGCGTTGACACTCCTGACTTAAGGGGCGGAGCATCTTTAATCGTTGGCGCATTATTAGCAAGAGGGGAGACAATAATTAATAATATTGAACAGATTGATAGGGGTTATGAAAAAATAGAAGAACGATTGCAAAAGATAGGAGCGGATATTAGGCGAGAATTAACCTAATTATTCTAATGACAAATTAACGAGGCAAATCCACGAGGCAAATCCACGAGGCCCGTCCTCGTTGATGAGGACGGGTCTCATAAGATTTGCCTCATAAGAAATTTGTCATTAGACATTCATTAGAGCAATTATTAGAATAATTTTTTAAGTTATGTTTATCACAAAAATTGGAATTGATCTTGGGACTTGCAACTCGCTGGTCTTTATCCCTAAAAAAGGGGTTGTTTTGAATGAGCCATCAGTTGTTGCTATAGCTCCTGATGAAAATCAGATTTTAGCAGTAGGCAAGGCGGCAAAAGAAATGATAGGAAGAACTCCAGAGAACATAGTTGTTTATAGGCCGATGAAAGATGGGGTGATTGCGGATTTCAGGGTTACTCAAGCAATGCTCAAGTATTTTATAACTGCTGTGAAACCGAGATTTCAGTTTTTAAAACCTGAACTTATAATTTCTGTTCCTGCTGGGATTACTTCTACTGAAAAGCGAGCAGTGATTGAGGCAGCCACTTTAGCTGGAGCTAAAAATGCTTATATTGCCAAAGAGCCAATTTTAGCTGCTATTGGAGCAGGCATACCAATTCACACTTGTTCAGGCCATATGATAGTGAATATCGGAGGAGGCACAACAGAGGTAGCTGTTATTTCTCTTGGAGGTATTGTTACATTTAATTCTATTAGAGTTGCTGGAGACAAAATGAATACAGCAGTGAGTGACTATATAAGAAAAAGGCATAATTTGGCAGTAGGGGAGCAGACAGCAGAAGAAGTAAAAATAAAAATAGGCACAGCTGTTCTGGAGAAAAAGGAAAGAATAATTGAAATAAGGGGCAGAGATTTAATGTCTGGTATGCCTAAGAGTGTTAAAATAACTTCCAATGAGGTGAGTCAGGCAATTGAAGATGTTTTAGCTGACATTGTTCAAGGAGTTAAAGCGGTTTTGAGGGATACTCCGCCGGAATTGGCTTCAGATATTATGGATAAAGGAATGATAATTTCAGGCGGTGGCGCTTTGCTTAGAAATTTGGATCAACTAATTGCTAAAGCAACTGGTGTACCCTGTTTTTTGGCAGATGATGCGTTTTTCTGCGTTGCCAAAGGAACAGGCGCGGTGCTTGAAAATCTTGAGGCATACAAAAAAAGCGTGATGTCCAAAAAATAATGGAAATTATCGGCCACAAAAGACAATCACAATATTTAAAGCAGAGTGCAGAAAATAATAGATTAGCTCATGCTTATTTATTTTATGGTCCTTCTAAGATAGGCAAGAGAACTTTCGCGATTGAATTTGCTAAGTCATTACAAAAGCCGGAAGAAAGATTAGCTAATTTTTCTATGCTTGAGCCGATTAAGGGGGAAGAAGAAGATAATAAAAGAGAAAGCATTCATATACTTCAAATCAGAGAGCTTAAATCAAAATTATCGCTTTCCAGCGCTTCTGATGGTTATAAAATTGCAATTATAGACAACGCACAGGCAATGACTTTTGACGCACAAGGGGCAATGCTTAAATTATTAGAAGAACCAAAAGGCAAGAGCTTGATTATTCTGATTGCTGAACTTAAGGACCAGCTTTTATCAACCATAACTTCTCGGTGTCAGCTTATCAGGTTTTCTACTTTATCAAAACAGGATATTGGGCAGTTCCTTGATTCAAAAGATTTAGATGATTCAGACAAAAAAATGGCTCTTTGGCTTTCTTTTGGCAAGATGGGGCGGGTGATTGATTATTTGGACAAAAAAGAAGAAAGAGCAATTCAAAAGAATAAGATAAAAGAGATAAGAGAGTTGATTGGAGCTCCGATTTACGAGAAATTTGCTTTAGCAGAAAAACTTTCAAAGAATAGAAATGAATTATTGCCTTCGCTTGAGGTTTGGCTACATTATTTTAGAGAGGTTTTGTTAAAGAAATTAAAAAAGGAAAAAATAAAAAAAGAATATTCTTTTAATGATTTAAAAGAGATTATTAATGCTGTTGAAAGGACAAAATATGTTTTAACCCAAACCAATGTCAATCCAAGATTAGCTTTAGAAAATCTATTATTAAAAATTTAAATATGTGTGTAGGTGTTTGACATCTACACGAAACATTAATTTTTGAAGATATGAAAAATATATTTGCCTACATTTTGATTGTAATAGTGATTATCGCGGCTGGAGGCATATCGGTCTGGCAATTTTGGCCGGGAGGAAAAATCATTGAGAACGGATCAATACAGAAAGATGATAGCCAAAATGATGTTGGGGAAATTTCATCTGGGAAAATAGAATTAGAAAATTGCATTCAGGTGGCATCTTGGGAAGATTACTATGACAAGAAGGGGCTATCAAAAGAAGTGTTAGAAATAATCCCTGAGCTAAATTGGGTTAATATCCCAATCAATATTCCCGATAACTTAGAAATTAATCTTGTTGGAGATGTCAAGATATACCGTTTTCCCATAGCAACTGCGGGCGGGGATATTTTATCAAAAATCATAATTGTCCATAATGGCAACTATTGCGAAGCCACAGCAACCAATCTTCAAAAGCTTTTTGCGCCCATTGAGAGAGATAGTGTGGTTGAATATATGGAATTTTGCAAAGTGACTTTAGGGACAAGTCTTTACGCTGACACAAATATAATATTAGAGAAAAAAGATTATGACCAAATAAGATTTTTGCTCGAGTGGGACACCTGTCCGAAGATTACTGAAGAGAAAAAAGAGATCACTAGGATTATCGAAGAAAAAGAGAATGAATATATTATTAATTGGGTAGAGTGTAGTCCCTTGATACAAGCAGGCTGTTACGAAACAAAATTTTCAGTATCTAAAAACGGTTTAATCAAAGTATTAGAGGACGGAAAAGCTTTCATTGATTGTGGTGGTTATGGAATACAGTTTTAATTCTGTAGATGTTCTGTAGATGTTTGACATCTACACCATCCACACGAAAACACTTAATTTATTAGATTAATTATGTACAAACAAAGTATTTATGGGTAAGCCAAAAGTTAAAGTTTATATTGATGGAGCGAATATTTTTTATACGCAAAAGAAGTTGGGCTGGTCAATTGACTGGAAAAAGATGAGAAATTACATTGAAGCGGATAGAGAAGTTATTGAATGGAGATATTATGTTGGAACCAAGAAGGACGACGAGAAGATGCAGAAATATCTGAGATATTTAGATGCGATAGGTTTTAATTTATTTACTAAAATTTTAAAAAAGATTAGGATTTATAATAACGACATTCATTCTAACCCTTACAAAACAAATTTTATTTATAAAGCTAATTTTGATGTTGAGATGACCACTGATATTCTTTTAGATAAAACGAAAACAGATGAAGCCATAATTTTTACTGGCGATAGTGATTTCCGTTATCTCATTAGGAAGCTGAAAGATGTCGGCAAAAAAGTAGCGATATTTTCTTCTAGGAAAACGATTTCTTGGGAGCTAAAATTAGAGGCGTCAGAAGTTATTTATTTAGAGGATATTAAGGAGCATATAGCGCGAGAATAAAAAACCCGTCTCGGCAAGCCGAGACGGTTCTGTTAAACTATTAATAGTATAGCAAGGCAGGATTCTTTGTCAATAGAAGTGGTGTGGAAAACAAAAATTTAAATTAATATCCGTAGATGTTTGACATCTACACGAACATCTACACGAAACATTAATTTTTGAAAATATGAAAAATATATTTGCCTACATTTTAATTATAATAGTAGTTATCACTGCTGGGGGGATATCGGTCTGGCAGTTTTGGCCGAGCATATCGTCGCCGACAGTTACGCCGAGTCCTTCATTTACGATAGATGAGACCGCAAATCCGGTAGCCGATTATCTCAAGGGTGCAGAATTACAATGTGAAGAGATTCAAAGAGAGAATATAGCGGTTGCCTTTAATGATGTCCTAAATTTATCGGCAGAAGAGTTAAAAGAGAAAAGATACAAAGATTATACGGGGAAGGAAAATCAGTGGGACTTGCCCACATTGATTTACAAGCATTTTGTTCCCGTGCCACCGGTGGTGCATTTGGGAGATGACTTTTTTAATGATGTTAAATTAGAGGAAGCACAGGAAGAGATTAGACAGATTCTTGAAAAACATTTTTAACTAAATATAGCCGTAGATATTAAAAATCTACACGAAAACACTTAATTTGTTAGATTAATTATGTATAAACAAAGTATTGAGAAAATAAAGCCGGAGCTTAATAAAGTAATTGAGTTTTTTCAGAATGAAATGAAAAAAATTAGGTCAGGCAAGGCGAGTCCGACCTTGGTTGAAGATGTTGTGATTGATTGTTTTGGTTCTAAAATGGCATTAAAGCAGTTAGCTGCTATCTCCTGCCCAGAGCCAAGGCAAATTATTGTTCAGCCATGGAGCAAAGAGTATTTAGAACCCATTGAAAAGGCCTTGAGCAGAGAGGACTTAGGCAGTTCTCCTATTGTGGACGGCCAGCTCATAAGGATTAATTTGCCGTCTTTAACTAGCGAATTCAGAGAAAAACTTTTAACACAGATCGGCAGGATTACCGAAGAAGCGCATCAGACAATGAGGAAATGGAGAGACGAGGCGTGGAAAGAAATTCAAGAGAAAACAAGGACAGGCGAAATTTCAGAAGATGATAAATTTAAGGGCAAAGACGAGCTTCAGAAAGAGATTGATGAATATATTAAAAAGATTGATGAGGCGAGGGAGAGGAAAGCAATAGAGATAAAGGAATAGAGTAAAATTAACCTAATTTCTAATGACAAATTGACGAGGCCCGTCCTCGTTGATGAGGACGGGTCTCATAAGAATTTGTCATTAGAAATTGGGATTTGATTAGAATAATAAGAACCTCCGTCGCTTCGCTCCTTAGAACCTTGAAATTGAATTCATTATATAATCAAATTAATGTAATTCAATTATTAGGAATAATTAGGAATAATTAGAATAATTTTTTAGTATTTATGTTGTTAGCCATAATAGTATTTCTTCTCATATTTAGTTTTTTAATAATATCCCACGAACTGGGCCATCTTATCGCTGCTAAAAAGGCGGGCGTGGAAGTAGAGGAATTTGGTATTGGCTACCCACCAAGAATATGGGGAAAAAAGTTTAAAGGAACTATTTATTCAATAAATTGGATTCCTTTTGGCGGGTTTGTCAAAATATATGGGGAGGATTTGGGCGAAGATACTGTTAAAGACAAGAAAAGTTTTTATAATAAACCGCCCAGAGTTAAAGCAATGATTCTTGTTAGCGGAGTGCTGGTAAATATTTTGGTCGCGATTCTTTTGTTTTATTGTTTTCTCGGCTTTAATGGATTTGAAAGTTTTCAGAGTCAATTATTTGACTATGAATTTCCTTTTGGAGAACAAGAAAATCATATCGTGGTTTCATCTATTTCAGACCAAAGTCCAGCGCAAGAAGTTGGGCTGGAACCATACGACTTAATTTTATCTTTAAATGGTAAAGAAGTAGATGATGCTAATAATTTTATTTCTTTAATAAAAGAAAGACAAGGAGAAGAGGTAATTCTTTCTCTTGAAAATTTAAAGACAAAAGAGAGTAGGGAAGTGATAGTTATACCAAGGGAAAATCCACCAGAAAATGAGGGAGCGCTGGGAGCAGGAATTGCCGTTGTTAGTCGTTTAAGCTATAAGGGGAGCGGGAAGATTTTTTCCGGCATTACACACACTGCTAATCTCTCTCATCTCTCATTTTCAGTTTTAGGGTATCTTATAAAAACCTCTGTTCAGGAGAAAGATATTAGCTATGTTTCTCAATCAGTAGCAGGCCCTGTGGGTATTCTTGCCTTTACCAAGCTTACTATGGCTGGAGGATTCTGGCAGATTATAAATTTAGTTGCTATAATCTCTTTAGCACTTGGAATTATGAATATTCTGCCAATCCCAGCTGCTGACGGCGGGAGATTGATGTTTGTTTTATATGAAGTAGTTTTTAACAAACAGGCACCTCCAAAATTAGAGAGAATGATTAATCTAATTGGCTTTTATCTTCTATTGGCATTATTATTTTTGGTTACATATAAAGATATAGTTCAGTTTAAAGATATTTTGTTTTAATTCCTTGGTTAGTAATCCCGCTCAGATATCTTGTTTTAAGTTGACGCAGTCGATTTCCCCTGCGAGGAAATCGCTGCTCGCCCTCGGCCTGCGTGATGCATCTTAAGATATGAAATCCGCCGAGAAGTGTTCTCGGCAGAAAATGTCTGTGTAGATGTTTGACATCTACACTCACCAAATTCGTAATTCATAAAAACCCATGCTTCAATCAAAGCTTTTCTATAAAACTAAAAAATTAGCGCCAAAAGAAGCAACAGCTATTTCGCATAAACTTCTTTACAGGGGCGACTTTATTGACCAATTGGGTTCAGGTATTTATAGTTTTTTGCCATTGGGCTGGATGGTGCATCAGAATATTTCAAATATTATTAGACAAGAGATGAGCGCTTTGGGAGGTCAGGAGGTTTTTCTTCCAGCTATGCATCCGAGGAGTGTTTGGCAGAAATCAGACCGTTGGGATAAAATGAAACCCCCATTGTTTAAACTTAAAGATAGCCACAAAAAGGACTTTGCTTTGGGTTCTACACACGAAGAAGTGATATCACAACTGGCTAGTAGTAGGGTAGCTTCTTATAAAGACCTGCCTTTTGCTTTATTTCAGATTCAAAGTAAGTTTAGGAATGAAATAAGATATACTGGCGGACTTTTAAGAACTCGCGAATTTATAATGAAAGATTTATATAGTTTCCACGCTGATCAAGCTGATTTTGAAAAATATTATGAAAAAGTTGCTAAAGCATATTTTAAAATTTTCAAGAGATGTGGGTTAAAAGTGTTGAGAGTAAAGGCATCTGGCGAGGGCTTTACAAATGATTTTACAGATGAGTTTCAAGCAATAACCCCAATAGGGGAGGATAGTATTATTTATTGTGAAAAGTGTGGTTTTGCTAAGAATAAGGAAATTTTTGAATATAACGATGGAGATAAGTGCCCAGAATGTAAATCATTGCTTAAAAAAGAAAGAGGCATTGAAGTGGGAAATATTTTTCCTTTGGGCGACAAATATTCTAAATCATTTGATTTAAAATTTAAGGATGAGTTAGGAAAAGAAAAATTTGTTATAATGGCTTCTTATGGCATTGGGGTTGGCCGCTTAATATCAACTATTGTTGAGGTTCACAATGATGATAAGGGTATTATATGGCCAAAAGAAGTTGCTCCGTTTTTAGTTCATATTGTTCCAGTAGAAATAAATGATAACAAGGTGGAAAAAACAGCAAAAAAACTTTATGACAATGGACAGGAAAAAATAAAGAGGGTAATATACGATGACCGCAGGAATGTGAGCACAGGAGAGAAATTCGCTGAATCAGATTTGCTCGGCATTCCTTTTAAAATTATCATAAGCAAGAAAACTTTAGAGAAAGACAGTGTTGAGATTGAGCAAAGAGATGGAAAAAAATCTCAGCTTATTAAAATTAAGGACGCAATGAATTTTAATTTTTATGTTTAAAATATTTTCTAGTTTTGGGCTTTCTAATTTTGGCAAAGATATAGCCATTGATCTTGGCACTGCAACCACGCTTGTTTATATCAAGGGCGAGGGCATTATAGCAACAGAGCCATCTGTAGTAGCTATCAATCAGAAAACAGGGCAGGTTTTAGCAATAGGAGAGGAGGCAAAGAAAATGGTTGGTAGAACCCCAATGCACATAACAGCCAGTCGGCCATTGGTCAATGGCGTTATTTCTGATTTTGAAGTAGCAGAGCAAATGCTTAAATATTTTATTGAAAAGGCATACAAAAGAAAAACTATTTTTCCAAGACCAAGAGTTATTATCGGTATCCCTTGCGGGTTGACTGAAGTAGAAAAAAAATCAGTAAGAGATGCTGCACTTAATGCTGGAGCGGGAAAAGCATATTTAGTGGAACAGCCAATAGCAGCTGCCATAGGTGCGAGAATGCCAATTCAAGAAGCAGGTGGAAATTTTATTGTAGATATAGGCGGAGGCACTACTGATATTGCTGTAATTTCTCTCGGCGGGATAGTATTAGCAAAAAGCTTAAAAGTTGCAGGCGATAAACTTGATACAGATATTATAGATTTTTGTCAGGAAGAGTATCGTTTATTAATTGGCACAAGAACTGCCGAAAAAGTAAAAATCAAAATTGGCTCTGCTTATAAAACAAAAGCAAACACAGATAATCAGAAGAATAAAACCGAAACTCCAATCAGGGGCAGGAATTTAATTACTGGTTTGCCAGAAGAGGTTATGGTAGGAGAGGCAAATATAAGAACTGCTATCAATAAGTCCATTAAACAAATAATTTCAACTATTAAAGACACTGTTGAGAATACTCCACCAGAACTTGTAGCAGACATAATGTCTAGAGGAATTTGTTTAGCAGGAGGAGGGTCAATGCTTAGGGGATTAGATGAATTAATTACAAAGGAAACTAAGATTCCTACTAAAATTATTGAAGACCCTTTAACTGCCGTAGTAAGGGGCGCCGGGATGATACTTGAAAACTTAGATGAATTAGAAGAAGTTTTAATTGAAAAAGAAGAGTTTCAGCCACCAAAACAGCCATACGAAAAATAATAAATTGTATTACGCAATATATTTATGATTTCTTTGAAAGAAACAAACCATATTGCTAAATTAGCAAGGATTGAATTTTCAGACAAGGAGCTCAAGCAATTACAGGCAGAGCTTTCTTTAATTTTAGGATATATTGATAAATTAAAAGAGGTTGATATAAAAGATATTCAACCAATGGGCCATTCGGTCTTGGTTAAGAATGTTTTAAGAAAAGATGAGTCAATAGAGGAAAAAAAGCCCGCATCAAAAAGCTTGGTTGATTGGGCACCAGAAAAAGATGAGGGTTTTGTAAAAGTAAAGTCGGTTTTTCAAAAATAATGGATTTAAATTTTTTATCTGTTAAAGCAATAATTCAGGGTCTATGCAAAAAGGATTTTACTTGTGAGGAAATTACAAAAGAATATTTAAATAATATTGCCAAAAAAGATAAAGAAATTAACGCCTTTTTTAATATAGATGAAAAACAAGTTTTATCTCAAGCAAAAGAGATAGATAAGAATTTTTCACAGAAAAAAAATGACTTGCCTTTAGCCGGACTCCCTATTGCTGTAAAAGATAATATATTAGTTAAGGGACAGAAATGTTCTGCTGGCTCTAAAATGCTTGAGAATTATGAAGCACCCTACGATGCAACTGTAATTAAAAAAGTTAAACAAGCAGGCGCTTTTATTTTAGGTAAAACCAATTTGGATGAATTTGCCTGTGGTTCTTCTGGGGAACACTCTGCTTTTAGTCCCTGTAAAAATCCTAATGATTTAGAATTCGTGGCTGGTGGCTCTTCCTCTGGTTCAGCAGCTGCAGTGGCAGCGGATATGACGCCTGTTGCTTTCGGTTCTGATACAGCTGGTTCTGTGCGTTTACCAGCTTCCTTTTGTGGCATTGTCGGCTTTAAACCAACTTATGGAGCTATCTCAAGATTTGGGTTAATCGCAATGGCATCTTCCTTGGATCAAATAGGAATATTAGCAAAGAAGACCGAAGATATAGAAATTATTTTTGATGCTATAAGAGGAAAAGACGAAATGGATTCAACTAGTATAGAAGTTCCAACAGGAGAGAAAATAAATTCCCTAAATGGCTTGATTGTCGGATTGCCTAAGGCATGTTTTTCTCAAGGAATTGATAAACAGGTATTAGATATTACTTATAGAGCGATTGAGAAATTGAAAATACAGGGAGTGAATATAAAGGAAATAGAAATGCCGAATTTGGAATATGGCGTGGCTTGCTATTACATTATAATGCCTGCTGAATTGTCTAGTAATTTAGCTCGGTACGATGGGATAAAATACGGTTCTTCAGAAGATGGGATTAAAGATTTAATTGATTTATATTTTCAAACTAGGGGTCGGTTTTTTGGAAAAGAAATTAAAAGAAGAATAATGCTTGGAACTTATGTCTTATCTTCCGGATATTATGATGCTTATTATTTGCGCGCTTTGAAAGTTAGGACTAAAATAAAGATGGACTTTAATGAGGCCTTTGAAAAAGTAGATTTTGTTTTAACTCCAACTTCGCCTGTCTTGCCTTTTAAGCTCGGGCAGAAAATTGAAGACCCTTTATCTTTATATATGATGGATTTATTAACCGTGCCAGCCAATTTGGCTGGGTTGCCTAGTATTTCTTTGCCAGTGGGCAAAGTTGGCAGCTTACCAGTAGGTGTGCAGATAATCGCGCCTGCATCAGAAGATAAAAAACTTTTAGCTGTTGCAAATCTTATTGAAAAAATATGGACTCCATAGGACTTGGTAATACAATACTTCAGAATATAATTTCTCCAGGACTTCAAAGGTCATTGCTTCCAGTAAAGCTGATTTTAATTTTAATTTCTTTAGTTGCCATAATTTTAATTATCTGGCTTTTTAGAAAGAGTAGTTATAAAAATTTTTTATATTTGGATTGGGTAAATAATCGCAAACTTTTAAAGAGCATAAGAATAGGCGAACTAGACGAAAAAGAGGGAGTTATTGCGCAGAAAGAAGAAGTTAAAGACGAAATCCAAGCTCAACCTCAAAAACTACCCCAGTCCCAGCGAGGATCCCATTCTCAACCCAAGGAAGATGAAGAAGATTTTATAGAAACAAAAAAGAAAGAAGTAGAAAAAGTTGAGATATCTGACTGGCAAAGAATTCTAGATAAGCTTGAGACAAAGGACCAACTCAAATGTAAGCTTGCTTTACTTGATGCAGATAGATTATTTGATAAAAGCTTGAGCCAGAAAGAAAAAGAATTAAAAAGTTTGAGCAATTTTGAGAAGATAGAAAAAATTAAGGATTATCTTGAACGCTTGCTTGACCATCCAAATAAGGGCATTACTTTTAGGAATGCTAATAATATAATAAGAGAATATAAAATCGCGCTTAAAGAAATAGGCGCGATATAGGCAGAGGCGCTAATTTTTCAAAAAATCGCTGTTGACAACAGCTTTTTAATTGTTTATTATAAGCATAATTTCTTTAACATAGCGGGGTAGAGAAGTAGTATCTCAGGGGTCTCATACAAAAGTGTGACCTAAGGCAGTAATGTCTTATGGAAAAATTCTCTAAATTGCTGGAAACCCATTAGAGCTTTTCTTACTACAGCGTAATCCAAAAGGATAAGCGCGAATGTTTAAAAAAAGAAAAGATTTGGCAATCAGCATCCAAGTCTCGCACATAGATTATGTGTGGGAAAGGTTCAGAGACTATAATGGGAACTGCCCAACAGGGTAGATGGTATAGTCCATTCCTTTTGGAAACAAGAGGTGCAAAAGAAGCCCCAGACCCTGGTGCAATTCCAGGCCCCGCAACAATCGATTTTACTAACGAGCCGGTGTAGCTCAGGGGTTTAGAGCAGTGGAATCATAATCCACGTGTCGCTGGTTCAAATCCAGCCACCGGTACATTTGTAGGAAAAATTGGATTTTGTGGTATAATAATATAATGTATAGACTTGAAGAATCAGAGAGAATTCAAAGAATTAAGGAAGAGTTTGGGGAGTCGATTCCAAAAATTTTTTATGATTTGCATTGGGATAAGAATTTAAAACATAGAGAAATAGGAAAGAGAATAAATGTGCCACGTTCAACAGTGACGAAGTGGTTTTATCATTTTGGAGTACCCACTCAGTCTTGTGCGAGATTCACAAATTTAAATCTTGAAAAGCACCGAGACTGGTTGCTTAAAAATAAAAAGCCCAAAATCAAGAAAGAATTTCCTTGGCATTTTAACAAAGATTTTTTTAAAAAATGGACGGAAGAAATGGCATATGTCTTGGGGCTTATGATATCTGATGGCTATGTATTCATTAACCCTAGAGGATCTAAATATTTTGGAATAACTTCGACGGATAGAGAATTAGTAGAAAAAGTGAGAGATATTCTTGATTCTAATCATAAGATAGGAGTTAAAGAATCTAAAAATTCTAAATGGAAAACGCGTTATGTTTTGCAGATCGGTAGCAAAGATACAGTAGAAGATCTCGCAGGATTTGGTGTTATTGAGAGAAAGAGTCTGATTATCAAATTTCCTTCTAATATCCCCAGTCAATTTCTAAGGCATTTTATAAGAGGATATTTTGACGGAGATGGTGGTGTTTATTTAGGAAGACATTGGAGAAAAGATAGAAATAAATTTTATTGGTACTTCCAAGTATATTTTGTATCAGGAAACAAGCATTTTCTTGAAGAACTTCATTATTGTTTGAAGAATTATGTTGAAGGGGGATTTATTAACGAAAAGCAAAGAGGATATGCCCTAGTCTTCAGTCGCAGAGATGGATTTGCATTATCTGATTTCATGTATCAAGATGTTTCTAAAGAGTTGTTTTTAGAAAGAAAATACAATATATTTATTAAAGCCCATCAAATATTATAGGGGCCCGTAGAAGAGTCTGGTTGTCTTCGTCTCCCTGTCACGGAGAAGATCGTGGGTTCAAATCCCATCGGGCCCGCATACAAAAAACGCAAAAGGCGTTTTTTTGTTTGACTATCTTTTTTTATTGCATTTTTGCATAAAAAAGAGTAAGTTAAAAATATGTTCTAAAAGTCCTTTTACAAGAAGGTGAGAAAAATGGAGACAGGGAAGATGCTCTTCATAATAAATCCGATGGCAGGGAATTGGCTGAATCTGAAGCAACGAGATAAGCTAATTAAGCAGATCAGAGGGTTTTTTGGGAGAGTTGCAATTGTTTTTTCCGAAGCAGAAGGAGAAAGCAATATCAGTAATCTTGCAAGAGAAGCCCAAAAGAATGGATGCAATACGATTGTTGTGCGCGGTGGCGATGGAAGCATCAATCAAGCTGTGAATGGGCTAGATCTTAGCGATTCGCATATCGCAATCGGTGTTATCCCTGCTGGCACGGGCAATGATGTTGCTTCAACATTAGGTATTCCTTGGGAGACAGGAGAAGCGCTTAGTGTCATTAAAGATGGGCATACTAGGCAGATTGATTTAGGAATAGCAAATGGTGTTTGTTTTGCAAATACCATAAGTATTGGGTTGGATGCTTTGATAAATCAAAAAGCAACAGATAGAAAACCATTCTTTCAGGGACTGGGATTATCATTTATTGCTTATGTCGCAGCCATTGTTCTGATGATGTTTGAAAAAAGGAACGACCCTGAAGTTTCCTTTAAAACTGATTCAGAGAGTTTTAAAAGGAAGATAGGGTTCGCAACCATAACAAACTGCCACAGATATGGCAGGGGATTTCTTATCAATCCATTAGCAAAAGTTGATGACGGATGGCTTGATTTATGCATTTTTAGCCCTGTGCCGTCTCTAATCTTTCCATACTATGCCCTGAAAGCAAAGGAGGGGGCTCATATTTTTCTTACAGAACAGTTTTCTTTCCATCGTTTTCAAGAGTTAGAGGTTAGAAGCTCTTTTCCTGTTATGTCTCAAATTGACGGAGAAGTGCATGGGCTATTAGACCAATGCCACATCTCTGTCCTGTCCCGAGCCCTGAAAGTGATTGTGCCTCAATCTTGAACCTAACGCCCGCCTAGCAGATTCTGCCAGGCGGGGATTCATTTTTACTGGACAGATTGGGGGAAGTGTGATATAATATAAATATCTGAAACTGGAGGTGGTGGATATGTTTAATGATTGGCAGGCAATATTAGGAATGATCGGATTCGTGGCACTGATTTGGGGATTCATCTGGTTTTCCAATAAAGCGTATCGCTGGAGAGCTATCAATCGGATGGAGAGGTTGAGGGCAGAGGAATATGAGGAAGAGTTGATTCCAATCAGCCCGGACTATTCAGCCATTAGGATGCGTTCAAAAGGGGAGAGTGTTATTCCCCAACCTGTTCTTCATGAACAAGAGATGGAATGCAAGGCACTCAAACTGCCTCAAGTCGGAGACGAGATTCCTTTTGTTGCTCTTCGTGGCAAGGGACAGCGCCGGCTTCGGCAGGCCGAGGTTGAGAGTGTGCAACCCGCTCACAACTCGTTTGTTCTACGGTGGCAGGACACAAACAATCGCTGGCATCGCAGGAGAATGACGCCATCAATGATTCGGCGTCGGCAGGTACTCACCGCCTGGTGAGAGAAGATGATGAGCCCGTCTGGTAGTTGCGAAAGCAACATATACCAGACGGGCTCTTTAATTTTAAACTGTGGATTATTCCGCGTTTTTTTATTTGAATTTTGTCTGAAAATAGTGTAGAATAAAGGAAAATATGGATTTAAAAGATTTGAAAAATAGAGCTGAAAAAGAGATTTCTTTAGCTCAAAATTTAGAGGCCTTAAATGAAATTTCTAAAAAATATTTAGGCAAAAAAGGAGAAATTACCTTAGTTTTAAGGTCTTTAAAGGATTTACCAATTACTGAACGCAAGAAACAAGGGCAACTTGCTAATCAGATTAAAAAGCAGTTAGAACAAGCTATAAATAATAAAGATTTTAAAACAAAAGAAGATGTTAAAGATAGGATAGATATAACAGCTCCTGGCACAAGGCCTTTGCAAGGTCATTTACATCCCATAACTCTTGTTAAAAAAGAAGTAGAAGATATATTTGCTAAACTTGGATTTGAAACAATTGAAGGGCCTGAAGTAGAAGATGAATGGCATAATTTTGATGCTTTAAATATTCCTAAAGAACATCCTGCCAGAGATATGTGGGATACTTTTTGGCTAAAGGAAAAGGGGCTTTTATTAAGAACTCATACCAGTCCTGTGCAGGTCAGATATATGGAGAAGAATAATCCTCCTTTGAGAATAATAGTGCCTGGTAGGTGTTTTAGATACGAGGCGACTGATGCTTCTCATGAGATTAATTTTTATCATATAGAGGGATTGATGATAGACAAAGAAATTTCCGCTTCTAATTTTAAGGCAATAATGGAAAAATTTTTTCAAGAATTTTTTAAAAAACAAATTAAATTAAGAATTAGGCCAAGTTATTTTCCCTTTACTGAACCAAGTTTTGAATTAGATCTTGAATGTTTGGTATGCGGAGGCAAAGGATGTTCTGTTTGTTCTAAAAGGGGACGGATTGAGATGGCAGGAGCTGGTATGGTTCATCCTAATGTTTTGAAAGCAGTAAATTTGAATCCTAATAATTGGCAGGGGTTTGCCTTTGGCATGGGGTTGGACAGATTAACAATGATGAAGTATAAGATTGATGATATTAGATTGCTTTATAGTAGTGATTTGAGATTTTTGAGACAGTTTTAGCACAAGTGAATTTATCATAATTTTGCTTCGCAACAAGGCCTCGGGTCACTGGCTGTCCAAATCTCCAGCGTGATTTGTCAGCCTGCGTCCCTCAACCTGTTTGCCCCTCGCTTTGCTCGGGGACCATGCCAAACAGGTCTGCGGGAGCTGCCCCTCAACCTTATTGCTTCGCTCAATTATTTGATGCATCTTAAAACAAGATATCTTCGCTATAATAAATATTAAGTTAGTTAAGCGTAGCAATGTGGTTTGAGGGAGCTGTCTCTAAACATTATTGTCTCGCTGATAAAATTAGCATGAAATTTTCTTATAACTGGCTACAATCATTTTTTGAAAAGAATTTGCCTAATGCGGAAAATTTGGCAGAGCTTTTGACTATGCATTCTTTTGAAGTTGAAACAATAGACAGAAAAGGCAATGACTTTGTTTTTGATATTGATGTAACTGCTAACAGGCCTGATTGTTTTGCTCACTTAGGCATTGCAAGAGAAATTTCCGCTATTTTAGGTTTTAAATTAAAAGAATTAGAAATCAAATTAAAAGAAACAGGAAAGACAAAAGTAGACATAGATATACAAGATAAAAATGATTGTCCTCGCTATGTTGCAAGCATAATAGAAAATATAAAAGTTCAAGCATCTGAAAAATATATTCAGGAGAGATTAAGGTCTTGCGGCGTAGAGCCAATTAATAATATTGTGGATTCAGCCAATTATGTAATGCTTGAAACTGGCCAACCCTTGCATATTTTTGATTTTGACAAGATTAAAGGAGATAAAATAATTATCAGAAGGGCAAAGAAAGGAGAAAAGATAACTGGTTTAGATGAGAATGAATATGAACTTGATAAAGATATTTTAGTAATAGCAGACAAGAGTTCTGCTATAGCTATTGCTGGCATTAAAGGAGGCAAGAGCACGGCAGTTGATAAAGAAACCAAGACAATACTTTTAGAAGCAGCTAATTTTAATCCTGTTTTAATAAGAAGGGCATCCAAAAAACTGAACTTAAGGACTGACGCTTCTATGCGTTTTGAGCATAATTTAGACCAAGAGTTGACGATTAAGGCAATAGACAGATTGTCTCATTTAATTCAGGGGGATGTTATGAAAAAAAATGATAAAAGTTTTGAAAAAATAAGGCAAAGAAAATTAAAGCTTAATCTAAAAAAAGTACAATCTATTTTAGGCATTAAGATATCAGAAGACAAAGCAAAAAAGATATTATCTTCTCTTGGACTTGAAATGGATTCTAATCTCAATGTAACAATTCCAAGTATTAGAAAAGATATTCAGATTCAAGAGGACTTAGTAGAAGAAATAGGAAGAATTTATGGATATCAGAATTTAGAATCAAAGTTTCCTAAATTGGCATTAGTCACAGCTAAGAATAACGAGAATCTATTATGGCAAGCCAAGATAAAGGACTTTTTCAAACAGAACAGCTTTTATGAGGCCTATAATTATTCATTTATTAGCAAAAAGATAGGAGATAATTTTGGCGGTCCTTTAGTTGAAATGGAAAATCCATATTCTACAGCTCTTTACTATTTAAGACCAAATTTATTATTAGGCCTGTTTGAGAATATTAGAAATAATAGAAAACACTATGATAAAGATTTAAGGATTTTTGAAATAGGCAAAACATTTAGAAGAATAGATAGGGGGATGAAAGAAACTAATATTTTAGCCGTTATTACAGCAGGAGAGACAGACAACTTTTATTCTTTAAAGGGAATTGTTGATCAACTATTGGAGAGTTTGGGCATAAGCAATATTTTTTATGATTCAATAAAAGCTGATCCTGAAAAAAGTAAAATGCTTTATTGGGATTTAAAGCAAGCAGCAGAGATAAAGGTGGATGGAGTAGAAATAGGTTTTTTAGGAGCTATTTCGGACTTAGCTTTAAGGCATTCAAATATAAAAGATAAGGTCTTAGCAATAGAAATTGATTGTGATAAATTGATTGAATTTGCCGAAGAAGAGAATCAGTATCAGCCAATATCCAAGTATCCGGCAGCAGTTAGAGATATTGCCCTTTTAGTGCCTTTGGATGTAAAAGTTGTAGATGTGTTGAATAAAATTAATGCAATTGCTGGGAAGATTTTAAAAGATATTGATTTATTTGATATGTATGAAGGAGAGGCATTACCAGAAGGTAAAAAGAATTTGGCTTTTCATTTAATTTTTCAGGCGGAGGATAGAACTTTGAGCTCTAAAGAAATAGATGATTTGCAGAAAAAAATAATTAATAATTTAGAAAAAGATCCCGAATGGGAGGTTAGAAAATAATATGACACAGAGCAACCCAGAAGAATACACAGCTAAAGACATTTTTGTTTTAAAGGGACTTGATCCAGTTCGCAAAAGACCTGGTATGTATATTGGCTCAACAGGCATTGATGGCCTTCATCATTTAGTTTGGGAATGCGTTGATAATGGTCTTGACGAGGCAATGGCTGGATACGCAGACGAGATTAAGGTAACTCTTTTACCTGATAATTATGTTCAAGTAATTGATAATGGCAGAGGAATACCAGTAGATATTCATAAGCAGACCAAAAAATCTGCTTTAGAGACCGTAATGACTACTTTGCATTCAGGAGCTAAATTTGGCAAAAAGACATATCAGGTTTCTGGTGGTCTGCACGGAGTCGGGGTGTCTGTTGTTTGCGCTTTGTCGTCAGAATTAAAAGCTGATATTTGTCGTAATGGCTATGTTTATACGCAGGAGTTTAGCAAGGGAAAGCCAAAAGCAAATATTAAAAAAGGAAAGAAATGTCCTACAAAAGAGACAAGCACAAGCATTACTTTTAAACCAGATAAAGAGATATTTGAAACAATAACATTTGACAGGAAAACTATTTTAAATCATTTAAGGAGACAAGCATATCTTACAAGGGGCGTTAAAATTATTTTCACTGATTTGAGAGACAAAGATGACGAGTTTAGCTATGTTTTTTATTTTGAAGGCGGTTTGCGTTCTTATGTTAAATATTTGAGTGGAGATAATGAAATCATTCATGAAAATGCTTTTTATGTTTCCAAAGAGAAAGATGATATTTTAATAGAGGCGGCATTTCAATATACGCGAGAAATGGAGAGCTATGAAGAAAGTTTTGCAAATAATATATATACAATAGATGGTGGGGCGCATCTTACTGGATTTAGGAGTGCTCTTACGAGAGCGATAAATGATTACGCAAAGAGTAATGATTATTTAAAAGAAGGCGAAGAGCCGTTAAACGGCAAAGATATTAAAATTGGCATCAACGCTGTTGTGTCTGTCAAACTTAAGGAACCGCAATTTGAAGGGCAGACCAAAGGTAAATTAGGCAACCCGGAAGCCAAGACAGCAGTAGAAATGGTAGTTAATCAGGCATTGCCAGAATTTTTAGAGCAATATTCACAAGATGCAAGAGCTATTGTAGAAAATTCAATGTTAGCTGCTAGAGCAAGAATGGCTGCTTCAGCTGCTAGAAAAACAGTTCTAAGAAAGGGAGTTCTTGATGGATTAACTTTACCTGGTAAATTATCTGATTGTTCTTGTAAAAATCCAGAAGAGTCAGAATTATTTATTGTTGAGGGGCAGAGCGCCGGGGGTTGTTTTTCAGGCGATACCAAAGTAGCCCTAACGGATGGGAGAGCTTTAAGCTTCAAGCAATTGATAGTGGAATCAAAGAGAGGTAAGCAGAATTATTGTTATACTATGAAAGATAATGGCAGGGTGGGAATTGAAAGAATAGTAAATCCTCACATAACAAGGAAAGAGGCAAAAGTCATTAGAGTCATTTTGGACAACAATGAGGAGATTGTTTGCACCCCTGATCATAAATTTATGTTGAGAAATGGTTCTTATAAAGAGGCCCAAAAACTTAAATCAAATGACAGTTTAATGCCTTTAATCAGAAGAACTTCTAAGTTAGGAAATGGCATAACCATTAATGGATACGAAATGGTATATGAAAATAATGCCCGTTATTATATTTTTACTCATCTTTTATCTGATAATTATAATATTGAAAATCAAAAATATACTAAAGGGCAGCAAGAACATTGTCATCATAAAGATTTTAATAAGTTAAATAACAATCCAGATAATTTAATTAGATTAAATAAAGAAGAGCATTTGCAACTTCATAGAGATTCTATTTCTTGGACCATGCATGCACCAGAAGTTATTGAGAAGTGCAATAGAATTAAAAGAACCAAGGAATATAGAGAAAGGATTTCTAGGAAAATGAAGTCAATGAGCAGTATGTTGAGAGAGAGGGCTAAAAAACAATGGGAAGACCAAGAATATAAGGAATATATGAAGAAAAAGTATTTAGAATACTATTATTCTCATGATGACTATAGGAAAAAAATGCTTCAGACATTATATAGTGCGCAGAGAAACTATTGGGCTAAGGACGAAAATCGGGAATTGTCTTCTCAAAGAATGAAGGACTATTATAAAATTTATCCAGAAAAAAAAGAAGAACTTTCTATAAAAGCTAAGAAACAGTGGCAGGATGTGGAGTTGTTAGAATGGCGAGCTCAAAAGACCATGGGACAATGGACAGAAGATTTTCGTGCAAAAAGAAAAAAGGCCTATGATAAAACATATTTTCAAGAAAGCATGTCTTTTTTGAAAAAAGTTTACGAGAAATATAACGATATTGAATTTTATGACGAGAGGAGGGTATCATTATCTGTGAAGAACACCAATTTGTTACGCATGGATACTATGCTTGCAAGGTTTTTTGAAGGAGATAAAGAAAAACTGATGGAGGCCTTAGTTAATTTTAATCACAAGATTAAACGCATTGATTCTGTTGAAGAAAAAATAACAGTATACGATATAGAAGTTCCAGAAACTCATAATTTTGCTTTGGAAAGTGGTATTTTTGTTCATAATAGTTGTAAGGGAGGAAGAGATAGAAGATTTCAAGCGGTTTTGCCTTTAAGGGGTAAAGTTTTGAATGTGGAAAGAGCTACATTGTCAAGAATATTAGGTTCTTCAGAAATAAGAGCATTGATTATTGCTATGGGCACTGCCATAGCCCAAGATTTTGATTTATCAAAATTAAGGTATCATCGGTTGATTATTGCTTCAGATGCGGATGTTGATGGAGCACATATACGAACTTTACTTTTAACGCTTTTCTTTAGATATTTTAGGCCGATAATAGAGCATGGTTATTTATATATTGCCCAGCCACCTTTATATAAAATACAATCTGGCAAAAGGATTGAGTATGCTTATGCTGACGCAGATAGGAAAGAAATTGTTGACGATATGAACAAGGGGAAGGATGCAAAGATAAATATCCAAAGGTATAAGGGTTTGGGAGAAATGAATGCTGATCAATTATGGGACACGACCATGAATCCTGAAAATAGAATTCTTTTGCAAGTAAAAATTGAAGACGCAAAAGAAGCAGATAGAGTTTTTGATGTTTTGATGGGCAAAGAGGTTCCGCCTAGAAAGAAATTTATCAAGACCCATGCTAAGAGCGTAAAGAATTTAGATATTTAATTTTATTGACAAATTATTTTGTCAGGGGTAGTATTTAGAAAGACCCCAAAAGGGGTTTTTAAAGACAAGATTATGAACATATTTCAAAAACTTATACTTTATTTAAGACAAGTAAGAGTTGAAAGCAAGAAAATCAACTGGCCCAGCAGAGAGAAAACTATGCGCTATTCTTTAGTTGTTATAGCAATAGCTACAGCAGTGGCTATCTTCCTCGGCGGCCTTGATTTTATTTTTAGCTCTGGAGTTCAGGGTCTTGCAAAATTGTTCGCGAAATAATATGCCGAAACAAACAATCCCAAAAACTAAAAATTGGTATGTCTTGCACACTTATTCTGGATACGAAGAATCAGTCGCCAAAAATTTGAGGCATAGAGTGGAGTCATTGGGTATGGAAGACAAAATCTTTAATGTTTTAGTGCCAAAGGAAAAAAAGATTAAAATTAAAAATGGTAAAAGAAAAACAGTAGAAGAAAAAGTGTATCCAGGTTATGTTTTAGTTGAAATGGTTGTTACAGATGATTCTTGGTATGTGGTTAGAAATACGCCTAATGTTACTGGTTTTGTTGGAGCAGGAACTACGCCAGTACCAGTTTCAGACGAAGAGATAAAGAATATTATTCAAAGAACAGGTGATGAAGAACCGACTTATAAAATTAGCGTTGAAATAGGGGATACTGTTAAGATAACAGACGGCCCATTCAAAGACCATGAGGGAAAAATTTCCTCAATTGATCAAGAACAAGGCAAGGTAAAAGTTATGATAAATCTTTTTGGTAGAGATACGCCAGTAGAATTGGATTCATTACAAATTAAGAAGTTATAAGGGCTTGTCCTTATTAACAACCATGACAAAATCAATTAAATCAATTATAAAAATACAGGTTAAGGCAGGGGAAGCAACACCAGCCCCTCCTATTGGACCGTCTTTGGCTGAACATGGAATAAATATTGGCGAGTTTTGTCAAAAGTTTAATGATACTACCCAAGACCAAAAGGGCTCTAAGATTCCAGTAGAAATTACTGTTTACGAAGACAGAAGTTATGATTTTCGGCTCAAACAGCCATTAGCTTCTGATTTGATTAAAAAAGCAGCAGGGATTGAGAAAGGTTCTGGCGAACCGAATAAAAAGAAAGTAGCAAAGCTAACCACAGCGCAGGTTGAGGATATTGCAAAACGAAAGTTAGAAGATTTAAATACTGATAACATTGAGCAAGCAATTAAAATAATTAAAGGCACTGCCCGTTCAATGGGAGTGGATATTGTTTAAATGGCAGAAAAAAGACCAAGCAAAGATGAATATTATTTAGATTTTGCCCGCGCTATATCAAAGCGGGCTACTTGTTTGCGCAGGAAATTTGGGGCAGTGATTGTTCGCGATGACCAAATTATTTCCTGCGGTTATTGTGGCTCCCCAAGGGGCGCGCCAAACTGCATTGACATTGGTAAGTGTTTGAGAGATGAGTTAAAAGTTCCATCTGGCGAGAGGTATGAGCTTTGCCGTTCGGTTCACGCTGAAGCTAACGCAGTAATAAACGCGGCTCGGTCAGGAGTTTCAGTTTTGGGTGGCACAATATATGTTTGTGGTGAAAATGCGGAAGATGGCGAAACATTGAACGATTCTATGCCTTGCCAAATGTGTAGAAGAGTGATAATAAATAGCGGAATCAAAAGAGTTGTTGTCCCAAGTGAGCAAGGGACTCACGAGTATTTTCCAAAGGATTGGACAAATGGCGATGAAGTATCACTAAATGGCTATTAAGTAGGAATTGTACACTCACAATCAAAGGGAGGACAGAGATGGAGATACTGCAAACAGCAGGCAAGCATCAAATCCTTGCCATTATGGTTGGGTTAGATGGCGAAACTCCTATTGAGCTGATTGAGCTCGCAGGGAGAACCGCTTACCAAAGCCAGGACAAGATTAGCGAGGGTTCGGCCAAGAAGTTTGTCGCGATGTTGCGGGACAGGGGACACGAAAGTGTTATCGAGCATTCAGCAATGACTGTGGGGTTCTCTGATGTTTCCAGGGGGCTTACTCACGAGTATGTTCGTCATCGGCTGATGTCTCCTACCGAAGAATCCACGCGCTATGTGGATGAGAGCAATCTACGAGTTGTATGTCCTCCAGACAAGGATCCGGATGACAGAATTGCTCGCATTGTTTTGCCGGATGGACACGAGATTAATGTCTCTTTCGCCCAATGGGTAGGGCTCAACGAGCAGATGTATCGCTCTCTCCGCCAGGCAGAATGGGTCCCAGAGGACGCAAGGCAGATTCTGCCCATCGGGATAGTTGCTCAAATCGTCGTTACTTGCAATTTCCGAGAGTGGCGGCACATCTTTGAGTTGCGTTGTTCAAAAAGAGCTCACTGGGAGATTCGTTCGGTAATGGTGTCGTTGTTGGCTGATGTTCAGTCGCGAGTACCTGTCGTGTTTGATGATTTCAAGATTGACGGTTCAGTGCCCTACGCAGCGAAGACCTCGTAGGGAGTGGAATAGAGTTTCGCGAGCTCCGGCCTTGCCGGGGCTCTTTCTTTTGGTCTCTAAATCTGCTAAACTTTTATAATATGGAATATAAAACAACAATTGGATTGGAAATTCATGTGGAATTGAAGACAGATTCCAAAATGTTTTGTAATTGTAAAAATGATCCCCTTGAAACAGGGCCTAATATTAATGTTTGTCCCGTGTGTATGGCGCACCCAGGAACGCTTCCGGTTATAAATGAGCAAGCAATTAATAAGGTTATAAAAACCGGCTTGGCAATGGATTGCCAGATTTCAAGCGATTCTAAATTTGAAAGAAAAAATTATTTTTATCCTGATTTGCCAAAAGGATATCAAATTTCTCAATATGCCCAGCCATTATGTAATGCAGGGTTTTTAGATTTAAAAGACAAGAGAATAAGGATTGAGAGAATTCACTTAGAAGAAGACACAGCCAAATTGATTCACAAGAAAGACAATACTTTGGTTGATTTTAATAGGGCAGGTATTCCTTTAATGGAACTGGTCACAGAACCGGATTTTGAAAATGGAAACCAGGTTTCCATTTTCGCGAAAGAGTTACAATTGATTTTAAGATACTTAAATGTGTCAGACGCTAATATGGAGAAGGGACAGATGCGTTTGGAAGCAAATATTTCCATTTCCAAAAATAAGATACTCGGAACCAAAGTAGAAGTTAAAAATTTGAATTCTTTTAGAGTTGTCAAAAAAGCAATTGATTATGAGATTAAGAGGCAGACAGAAGTTTTAGATAGGGGAGACAAAGTAATTCAAGAAACCAGGGGCTGGGACAATGATAAAACTATTAGTCAGCGAAGCAAAGAAGAGGCGCACGATTATCGCTATTTTCCAGAGCCGGACTTGCCTCCTTTGAGCATTAGTAAAGAAAAAATACAAGAACTTAAGAATCAGCTCCCAGAATTGCCTGCTTATAAAAGGCAGAGATTTATTGATGAATATGGATTAAAGCAAGATGACATTGAAGAATTTGTTTTTAATAAGGACTTAAGCGAATATTTTGAACAAGTTGTTTCTGAATTCAGGGAATGGCTTGAGTCAAAAGAAAGAAAAGATATTGGAGAGAAAGAATATAAGCGACTTGCGCAAGTTGCTTCTAATTATATGTTATCTGATTTAGTCGGGATTATGGGCAGTATGTCAGTGGAAGATAAGAAGTTTCTAATAACTGCTGAAAATTTTGCAGAGTTCGCTTTGCTTGTTTTTCAGGGAGAAATTACAAGCAAGATTGCAAAAATGGTTTTGAAAGAAATGTTTGAAAAAGGAGGCGACCCTTCAGAAATCATAAAAGATAAGGGATTAAGTAAAATTGATGACAAAAATGAGCTTGAGAGAGTGGTTCAGGAGATAATAAAAGATAATTCAAAAGCAGTAGATGACTTTAAAAAAGGCAAACAAAATGCTTTACAATTTTTAATTGGTCAAGCAATGGCTAAGACAAAAGGCAGAGCAAAACCAGAAGAATTAGAAAATTTCTTTACAAAGGCCTTAAAATAGTGTATACTCAAAGCAGAATATAATTCTGCTTTTTTGTTCTTTGCAAAACAGAGATTTATCTCTGTAAATACCTCAAAAGGGAGGTGGAACCATGGAAGAGAAAAGAACTCTTCTAACGGACTTTGACGGCACCATAGCTCGGCTATCATTGCCATGGTGTTTTTACAAACTAATGTCGCAGTACCGTCTTATTGTTCTACCTCTGATGTGTGTTCTTTTGCCCATTACCGCACCTCTTTATTTAATGAGGCCAGGGATTAAGCAGACCCTAAAAGAGCTTGAGCAATGCAGGCGAAATAGTTGGCAGATAGTAGTAATGTCTGCCACAGAGGACAACTGGATTTGGCAAAAGCTAATGCTTTCGTGGCTCAAAATCCACAAAGTGACTATTGATGAGTTGGAATTGAGACCGAAAGGTATGGCAACTCTAGAGTTCAAGCTTTCTCTGGTTGAGAAGTATAAGCCAGAGAGAATCTTTGACGATGCAAGGCAAGTAATCGGTTTCCTATGCAGATGTTTGTCTGCAACAAGTGGATTCAGCGATTATACCTTGACTGGTAGGCGCAGATTTGTGCTTGGACTTGAGCGCTTCACAGCATACGATGAGCTACATATTGTTTAAGGGGGTGGTTTAAATTGATACCACTATATTGAGGTGGTCGTCGGAAGAGTAGTGTGGAACATAAAATGAAGGGGGCATAAGTTGTGTAAGAAGTGGCGTGAAATGGCAGCGGAAATTGCTGCTGAAGAAGAGAAAAATCCAAGTGTTTTCAACAAAAGAAATTCTGCAGTCATAGCAGATGCAGGCCAATCGGTTGGAAATGCTGTTGATCAGCTCGATCAGAACACTACAACACAAGCAACTCTAATAGTTGCTCCGTAAGGAGGGCACATCGCGATACATCATAGGGGTTCGTTGCTTATTAGCAACGAACCCCTATAAACTCTCCTATCAGCCCAAGGGCTGTTTTTTTATTTTTAATCCAAATAATTCTTTTATCTTTTTTAAACCAAGTCATTTGTCTTTTTGCATAATGCTCTATTTCTTTCTGTAATTTTTCAACCATTTCTTGTTCATTTATTTTGCCTTGTAAATAATAAGCAATATACCTATATTCCAAACCAAACTCTTCTAAGCGCTTAAAAGAAACTCCTGATTGATGAAGTTTTTCCACCTCTTTAATCATTCCCTGTTCCAGCCGTTTTTTTAACCGCTTTTCAATTCTTTTTTTAAGTTCGCTTTTATCTATTTTGGTTCCAAGCATTAAGACATCATATGGCTGATTCTTTTTTAATTCAGGAATTGGTTTTTTTGTTTTTAAGACAATCTCTATTGCTCTTATTAAACGCCTCTTGTTATATTTATCAATATTTTTAGCTCTTTCTGAATCAAGCTTTTTTAATTGTTCAAACAATTCTTCAGCACTTTGTTTTTCAAGGTTTTTTCTTAATTTTAAATCTGGCTTAACTTTTGGAATAGCTATATTATCAACTATTGATTGAATATAAAAACCAGTGCCTCCGCACAGAATAGGCAGTTTCTCTTTTTTGATTATTTCCCCGATGGCTTGATTGGCTTTTTTCTGATATTGAGCAACTGTAAATCGTGTTTTAGGAGAAGCAACATCCAAGAGATAATGCTTTATGCCTTGCATTTCTTTTTGAGTGATTTTGCCTGTTCCGATATCCATTCCTTTATAGACCTGCCTTGAATCAGCAGAAACCACCTCGCCATTATATTTTTTGGCGATTTCCACCGCTAAATCGCTTTTTCCAGAAGCAGTAGGTCCAACAACCACAATTATTTTAGGTTTATATTTTCCCTTCAATTCCATACGGCTTTATTTTTTTAATCTATTTTATACTATACACTTTTTAATTTTTTTGACAAAAAAGATTTATGCATTTATACTAAAAGTGGTTTATTGAAATTTGGGTGGCTCCCTAATCGCCGCAAGAAGGAGATTCAGATGAAAAGATGGATATGCGTTTTAGTTGCGACAGTTCTTTTTTGGGGCTTGTCAACCACTGCTTTAACCACTTCTTCCGCTACTCAGACTATAACGATAGGAGTGGAAGCCATGGCTGTGCTCTCGCTTGTTGGGACTGATGGAGAAAGTTGGACTTGGCTGGTTGTTGACGATACGGGAATAATAACAGGAAGCTCGGAACTTAGATGGACAACGAATCTCAATGTGAAGGTCACAGTCCAGTCTATCCTCATAACAGATGAGCAGAGCTATGTTCTCAAGGTCCGATGCGTAGAGCTGAATAGTGGGGGCACATCAGAGGGCTGGGCGATTATTAACGAGGAACCATCGGACTTCATAAGCGGTATTGCGCTAGAGATTGGCGGCTGTTTCCTGGAATATGAAGCATTGCTTAAGGATGGCAAGATAGCGGGGCGTGATGAGCACATCATCACTTACACCATCATTGCCCAATGAATATTCGATTTCAAACAGTTTTTAGATTTGCTCTAGTTAGCACAATCACGGACTGAAGTTGTGAGGTGTGGATAAGTGGTTTTATCCACACCTTTTTTATTAACCCTGTCGAAGACCCTGTCGGAGTCTGGCTTCGATCAGCTTGGCTTGGAGTCCATATGGCTTTACTTCCGTAACTTTTGCCTTTACAAATTCCCCAATTTTGCACCGAGGCCCGGCCTCGTTGCAAAATGCTGGGATTTTGATTGTTTGGTAATGTCTTGTTTTTCCAATAAAGAAATCTTTTTTCTTTTCTAAAATCAAGACATCTATTTCTTTATTCAGGAATTTTTTATTAAAATCAAGCGCGGTTTTTTCAATAATTTTTTCTAATTCTTTTTTCTGTTTTTTCTTTTCAATAGACGAAACATTGTCTTTCATTCTTGCTGCTGTTGTTCCTGGGCGAGGGGAATATCGGGAAATATAGCCAAAAGCGAATTTGATTTCTTCAAATGTTTTTTTGGTATTTTCAAACTGCTTTTTCGTTTCGCCCGGAAATCCGACAATCGCATCAGTGGAAATAGCAACCTCTTTTTCCAGACCTTTTCTATATTTTTTAAATGCTTGCCTTGTTTCCTTAATAAGCTCTTTATATTTTTTAACAGAATAAGGCCTATTCATTGCCTTAAGCATATTATCATCTCCTGATTGAATCGGAAGGTTAAAATAAGGGGTTGCTTTTTGACATTTTGCCATTGTTTCAATCATTTCGCTTGTTAAATCTTTTGGATGGGAAGAAGTAAATCTAATCCAGAAATCTCCTTTAATATCATTAACTTGTTTAAGCAATTTAGCAAAGTTTGGCTTATATGAATTAACATTTTGACCCAAAAGCCAGATTTCTTTTATTCCATTTTGAATAAGCTTTTTTGCTTCACAAACAATATCTTTAATAGGTCTTGAAATTTCTTTGCCCCTTGTATATGGAACAACGCAGTAAGAGCAAAAGTTATTGCATCCGGTCATTATTGGAATATCTGCTATGATATTTGACTCATATTTTGGTTCTGTCTCAAGATAATGATTGGACTTTAATATTCCAGTATTTTTGATTTTAAATCCAAGATTTTTTAAAATTTTTGGTAATTTAGTTAAATCAGCAATATTAAAAATTCCATCTGATATTTTTCCAAATCTTTTTTTATCTTTTTGAAGAATACATCCAGTTATTAGAAGTTTTGATTTTATAGATTCTGCCTTGCTTATTATTCTATCAATTGCTGATTGTCTCACAGAACAAACATTTAAAATAAATAGATCTACTTTATTTGATTGAGAATAGGGGATAAATCCTAGATTTTCTAACGCATTAGCGATTCTTTCGCTATCGCTTCTATTCATCTGACATCCGTAAGTAATAATGTGATATTTCATATTGCTTTAGAATAAATCATAAAAGCGCTTCCGTAAAGAAAACGCTCTTATTTTTATTCGTCTATTTTTTTGAAGAACCCTTATCAGTATTATCTGGCTTATTTATTTGTTCTTGGTCTCTCTGTCGCTCTTGCTCTAGAATTTTTTCTTGTATAGTTTCAACACCGACATTTATTCGTTCCCTTGTTTCAATTCGCTCTTGGGCTTGTTCTTGGATTTTCTCTAAAATTCTTAGTTGATTTTCAGCATTGCCTTGAAGTGCTTGAAAAAATTCCTCAATTTCTTCTTTTTCCTCTATTGGCAATGCTTCTATTTTTTCTGTGAAGTTTTGCCTTAGATTTCCCTCAACTTTCTGAAGAATTTGATTCTTTTCTTCATTTTCTATTCTTTCTCTTATTCTTCCTATAATGTCTAAATTTTCAAAGTCCTTGAATTCTGAACCTTGAATATTTTGCAAGGCATTTTCTAATCTTTCCTGCACTTGTTCTTGCTGTCCAATTTTAAACATTGATTCTTTAAATCTATCTATGTGTTCAATTCGCATTTCTTGAATTTTTTGAAGAGTTTCTTCTGAAACGGTTTGTTCAAGTTTTTCTAATATTTTTTGATGTAAAACTTGATGTTCAAAGAATTTATCCCTAAATTTTTCTGTTCTTTCATCTTCTCTATTTTGGATTTTTTCTATTGCTGCTTCTAATTTTCTTTGTTGAATTTGGTATTTTTCTCTGGCTTTTTTCAAAACACTCTCCTCTACATCGGCCTCTATCATACTTTTTATTTCTAACAATTTCTCATTTGCAATTTCCTGTCTTAATTCAGCGTCTTTAACTGGGTTAATTGTAAAAAAGAGTTTTGTATCTCGCCACCAGTCCTTAAGAAAATAAAAAGTGTGATTTGGGAGTAGGGTTGGTTCGCTTAGGCCAAAATCATCAGCTGAAATTTCTGCTTCTTGAGCAAGCGCTACAAATCCGAACAAAAAGGAACATAGAATTAAACCAAAAATTATTTTTTTATTCATATTTTTTTTAATGATTTTTGCGCCCCCCGTCCTCCCTGCTGGAGAGGGCGGGGGGCGGGTAGGGCGATTAATTATTACTCTCCTAAAATTTGAATTTGTATTTCTCTTTTCCGTGCTCTATCTAATTCAATAAACATTATACTTTGCCATGGACCGAACTGAATTTTATTATCTTTTATATTTAGACAGACGCTTGTCGGTAAGTGTATGGCCTTGCAATGAGAATGGCCATTTGCGCATTCGTCTTCGCACATATTAACTGTTCTTTTTTCAAAGTCATCATGTTCGTAAACATTATTAACAGGTGCAATGCGTTCAAGATGTTTTTTAAGGTCTTCTAATAAAAGTGGCTCGTTCTCGTTAACAAAAACAGTTGCTGTAGTATGGAGCGATTGAATATTTATTAATCCATCTTTTATTTTTGCTTCTTTTACAAACGCTTTTATTTTATCTGTTATATCTATGATATCAAGCAAGCTCTTGGTTTGTAAGGAGAGTATTTTAAAAAAGGAATTCATTATTTTTTCGTTTCTTCTTGTTTTTTAATTTTTGCAATAAAGTCATCAATTTTTGCTTCTCCAATATTTCCTTTTTCTCTGCTTCTTATAGAAATTGTTTTTTCTTTTTCTTCTTTATCTCCAACAACTAAGACATATGGGATTTTTTGCATTTCTGTATTTCTAATTTTTTTGGACAAAGTTTCGTTTTCCTCTTGAATCTCAATTCTAAAGCCCTGCTTTTTTATTTTTGCTGCAACTTCTTTGGCATATTTTAAATGTTTTTCAGAAATAGGGATAATTGAAATCTGAACAGGGGAGAGCCATAATGGGAAAGCGCCTGCATAATGTTCTATCAGGACTCCAATAAATCTTTCCACTGCACCGAGCAATGCCCTATGAATCATTATTGACTGTTCTTTCCTGCCATTTTTATTTATATAATTGACATTAAATTTCTCTGGTAGATTGAAATCAACCTGAATAGTAGTGCATTGCCATGGTCTGCCCAAGCTGTCTTTAATCTTAATATCTATTTTAGGCCCGTAAAAAGCTCCTCCGCCTTCATCTATTTCATATTTAACTTTCAATTTATTTAGCGTTTGCTTCAGCGCATTTGTGGCTTTTTTCCAGATTTTTTCATCTCCAATATGTTTTTTAGGCATAGTAGCGAGATAGATATCTAGATTGTCTTTGCCAAAGCCAAAGTCCTTAAGCATTTTAAAGCCGTGTTCAGTGAGCTTGGTTATTTCTTCATTCAATTGTTCTTTAGCGCACCAAATATGAGCATCATCTTGAGTAAATCCGCGCACCCTTGTAAGTCCGTGCAAAACGCCTGATTTTTCATATCTATAAACAGTGCCAAGTTCTGCTAATTTTATAGGAAGGTCTTTATAGCTTCTGATTTTGGACTGGTAAATTTTTATATGAAATGGACAATTCATCGGCTTTAGCAAGTATTTGACATTATCAATCTCAATAGGGGAATAAAGATTTTCCTTATAAAAATCCCAGTGCCCAGATGTTTTCCAAAGCTCTAAATTAGCTATGTGCGATGAACGCACCCATTCATATCCTTCCTGGTTTAACTCTTTATATAAGTAGTCCTCAATTATTTTAACAAGAGTCGTGCCTTTAGGCATCCATAATGGCAGACCTGCTCCAATTTCTTGGTCAAACATAAAAAGTCCGAGCTTTTTGCCCAAAACTCTGTGGTCTCTTTCCTCTGCTTGTTTAATTTTTTCAAGATAGGAATCTAATTCTTTTTTGTTTTCCCATGCAGTGCCATAAATTCTTGTGAGCATTGGGTTTCTCTCTTGTCCCTTCCAATAGGCGCCAGCAATCTTTTCCAATTTAAAGCTGTCTGCTGGAATTTCTTTTGTGGACTTTAAATGAGGTCCTTTACATAAATCAACAAAATTTCCAATTTTATAAATACTTACTTTTGAGCCGGGAAGCTCTTTAATAAGTTCTATTTTATATGGTTGGGTTTTAAAAAGTTTAATAGCTTGGATTTTAGAAATTTCTTTTATTTCAAATTTTAAATCTTTTTTAATAATTTCTTTCATTTTCTTTTCAATCTTGGGCAAATCATCTGGCGAGATAGGGGATTGTAAGTCAAAATCATAATAAAACCCTTGTTCAATAGCAGGGCCAATTCCAAATTTGGTTTCAGGATAAAGCTCCTGAATTGCATAAGCTAAAATATGCGATAAAGAATGTCTTAAAGTTTCTAATTTCATAGTTTATCTATAGAATCCGCGTGTAGATGTTTGACATCTACATTATTGATTGTTATTGGTGAGGGCATTTTAACATCATTTGATGGGTAATTCAATAAAGAATTCAGTTCCTTTGTCAATTCCCTTGGACTCAGCCCAAATTTTTCCATTGTGCAGTTCTACGAATTTTTTAGCAATGAAAAGCCCAAGTCCTGCTCCTTTTGACCATGAAGTTTTTCCTGCCTTTCCTCTTTTAAATTTTTCAAATATTTGGCTAATCTGTTCTTTATCCATACCAGCTCCAGTATCTTTAATTCTAATTAAAGCCCTTTCTCCTGATTCGCCTCTTTTTAAATCAATGCTTATATCAATGCCACCCTTTTTAGTATATTTAATTGCATTATCAATAATATTCATCATCGCTTGATTCATTTTTTCTTGGTCTATAGATACGAAAGGTAGAGCAGTGGGCAGGGATAATTTAAGATAAAGTCCTTTTTCCTGCGCAACAATTTTAAACTCTTCTACAATTGGCTTGATCAAATCTCCCAAAGACAGCATCTTGGCTTCTAACTTCATTTTGCCTGCTTCAATGCGAGAGACGCTTAAGAGAGTATTAACCAATTGGTTAAGTTGGCGACTGGCTTGAAAAACATTTGCAACTGGGCGCCTGATTTTTTCTGTGATTTTCCCATAAGTGCCTTCTAAGACCATTGATAAATATCCGCCTATAGCAGTGAGTGGTGTGCGGAGTTGATGCGAAGCAATAGAGAGAAACTCTGACTTGGAAGCATCTAATTTTTTCAGTTTTATATTAGCTATGGCAAGTTCTTTCGCCATTTCTTCCATCTTTTCGCGTTGCTTTACTTCGTTCAGAACGCTTTTAAGTAAAAATATACCGAAAATGAGTGATCCTGTAAAAACAGTAATATTTAAAAAGAGCTGGAGTGAAGTATTATAAAGAAAAATATTAATAAAGAGTAGCAAAATTAAGAGGGCAGTAAACAGTTCAGTGGCAATAACTTTTATATTAAAAAGATGGTGTTTTAGGATAGCGAACGAGAGAAAAACAGTCCAGAATATGGTTGCGTGCGGGCCAAAACTTGATGCCTCGGAAACTCCGAGTAAAAGTAATAAGACATTAGCCACTAGGCCTACTGATACGGCCAAGACAGTGCCAATGATTACATATTCTATTTGGAGTTTTTCCAAGACAGAAGATTTTTTTATATTTTTGAAGAATTTATAGAGTGCCAACATAATAAAACCAAGAAAATAGATAAAGAAAGGAATATACAGTATTCCAGGAGTTACCTCGGGGATGCCATTAGTAATAATATGGGCATCTTGAATATTATAATGAGTTGGCACAAGAGCGAGCAGAAGAAAAGGAAGAAAAATAAAAAACCGTTTTAATTTGGTTAGTTTTGAAGAGCGAGGGAATATATAAGAGAGATAAAGAAAGAGAGGCGGAATAAGGATAGGACCAATGAGAGTTGCTTGGCTCCAACGGAGTGCTAAGAGGTCAGTTTTTGCCATATCTACCATAAAGTTGGTAAAAACCCAGACGGCAGAATTAAATACTATTGCTGTTAGAACTTGATTAGGCCTCTTCCGAGGATTGTGAAGAAATATTGTTATGCCTAAAATTAAGGTAGCACAGATGATTGATAGAGAGACGATTTGAGCGATTAACATATTTGACTATTAAATAAAATTATGGTAAGGTTATTTTAGTTCTTAGTATCGCTACAACGAACCCAAGGAGGCTCGCGATGTCACTGATAAGATGGTTGGGAAGACAATATGCTCGCTTACATCAGCGGGCTGAAAAGTATAATGT
>Ga0180732_1000254_pt1 | contig 51230 bp, 30 predicted proteins | sample KR11_01MetaG_FD_148674 | JGI IMG/M metagenome (GOLD analysis project Ga0180732, IMG submission 148674) | Groundwater microbial communities from the Olkiluoto Island deep subsurface site, Finland - KR11_0.1 MetaG | ecosystem: Environmental > Aquatic > Deep subsurface > Groundwater | place... | reverse complement strand
GCAGAATATACAGGTAGACCTGAAACGGCAGATCAATTTTATGATAAGGTAAGACTTTTATCAGTATATTATAGTGCTAAGATATTATATGAAAATGAAAAGAAGGGGTTGTTTGATTATATGATGAGACATCATTGTGAATACCTTTTAGCTGACCAACCAGATATAATCAAAGATATTGTAAAGAATAGTACTGTTACTAGGGGTAAAGGTATTCATATGACACAGGGTATCAAAGATTGGGGTGAGGGTGCTATTAAGGATTGGTTAATAGAAGAATATGCACCAGGTCGTAGGAATTTGACTAAGGTGTTTTCAGAGGCTTTACTAGAAGAGTTGATAGCATATAATTCAAAGGGTAACTTTGATAGATGTTTAGTTAAAGGAACTAATATATCAGTTAGAGATGGGTTTAAAAAAATAGAAGATATTAGAGAGGGGGATTTAGTATTAACTCATAGAGGTAATTTTAAGAGAGTTACCAAATTAGATGAACATGTTACTAATAAAGATGTGTTGGAGTTTAAAACCACAGGTAACTATGAAACTTTAAAGGCAACTGGTAACCATCCTTTATATATAGCATATACAGATAAAAAGAAACACAACGATAGGACTAAAAGTTTAGATAATACTGGATTTGTTAATGCGGATGCTTTAAATTATAAATATCAGTTTGCATTACAACCAAAAAGAAAATTAGGAAAAGAGTTATCTTGGCCAACTAAATATTATCACGATGATAATCTAATGTATTTATTGGGTTGGTATGTATCGGATGGATATGTTACTGGAAATCAAATAAAAATATGTTTACAAGGAGATCAAATGGAGATGGCTCTCAAATTAAAATCAATTTTAAACATATATGGAGAACAAGAAGGTAAAGTATATAATGGACGTCAATATATATTTAAGGGGGCTAAAATAACAGATAAGGGAACTTATATATCAGTAACAAAAGGATCTGAACAATTATCTAGATATTTAGAAGACAGTGGTGGAAAAGCTAATAATAAACAATTATCTGCATCTGTGTATAATTCTCCCAATACATTAATGTTAGCCGTTGGTTATTTAGAAGGAGATGGTCATCAGAAAAAGAATGCTAAATATGACGGGTATAAAAGAGAGATTATTGAAGTTAGTGGAATATATGAAATTCTAATTAAACAAATAAGGCAGATCTTAATAGATAATGGAATATGGTCATCTATTAGATATATTAAAGCAAGAAAAGAAAATCATAATGATCAATATTCATTAATGATATCTAGAAAATATATAAATAAAATAGCAAAACATTCATTGAAATTTCAAGAAGTAAACAATATAAATTTAGTTAAAAAAAACTATCAATATGAAACAGAAGAGGGGTTTTGGACTCCTATTAAATTAATAGGGGTAGAAAAAGGAAATGAAAAGGTATATAATTTTGAAGTAGAGGAAGATCATTCCTATATAGCATCAAATATAGCAACCCATAATTGTATGTCCTTTATGATGGTTATAATATATATACGTGAGTTACATCACATTAAAGTAAAAGAAAAAAAAGAGTTCGCAAAGAAGTCGTTATTCAAGGATAGACTATTCGAGCTGGACGGTAATAATTATTTAAACAAATTTTTATAAAATGAATACACGAAAATCTACTTTCCCTGTACAAAAATTAGCACGTTCTAAGAAAACTGAGGAGTGGCAACACGAGTCTGTGGACTCTATAATCGCTCGTGAGGGGAGTGGTTTTGTTGGTGGTACTGATAGAAAAGGTATTATGCTTACAGCATACGGTCTTTACAATAGTGAATATAATGAAGATGATCTAAAATATGTGACTAATCCATATAAGGTTGAGGATGGTTTCCCTGCTAAAATGCAGAACTTTAATATAATTAGACCTAAAGTAGATTTACTTATTGGGGAAGAAAGCAAACGTCCTTTTAATATAAAGGTAGTACAAACAAACTATGATGCTGTTACTAAGATACAAGAGGAGAAAAAGAATCTCTTAATGCAATATATAAGTTCTTATGTAGGTGGTGGGCAACAAGATGAACAAGGTCAGGAAATTACACCTCCTGAGATTGAAAAATATATGAAATACAACTATAAAACTATATCAGAAGAGACTGCATTTCATTCACTTAACTACTTAAAAGAAAAACTTAACTTACAGAATGAGTTCTTAAAAGGGTGGAAAGATGCTCTTATATCAAGTGAAGAGATATATTATGTAGGTGTGATAAATGGGGAGCCTAGTTTAGAAAGGGTCAATCCAGTTAATTGTGATTATGATAAAGATCCAGATCTTGAATATATAGAAGATGGTGATTGGTTCTTACGAAGAATGGAGATGAGTCCTGCTACTATATATGATAGGTTCTTTGATCTATTAGATGAATCTGATTTAGATGATATATTAGCATATAGTGAAGGTAGACCTAGCTTTTCTGGTGGTGCAGATAGTGTTAATAATCCTTCTGTTATGTATAAAGAAAAGTTTTCTAACAAGATGTTTGGTAGTAATAATTACGATGCTGATGGTAATATGCTAACAGTATATCATACTACATGGAGGTCTTATACAAAAACTGGGTTTTTAATGATTACTAATCCAGAAACCGGTGAAACAGAAGAAACTATGGTTGATGAAACCTACAAGGCTGGGCCAGGTGAGGAGATTAAATGGGAATGGGTACCAGAGATATGGGAAGGATATAGATATGGTGAGGATGGTTATTTTGGTATAGGACCAGTTGATTATCAACATGTTTCTATAGATAATCCATCAAATAGGAAATTACCTTATTGTGGTACCATATACAGTAATATAAACAGCAGGCCTAAATCACTTGTTAGTATAATGAAACCGTTACAGTATATGTATATTATAATATGGTATCGGTTAGAATTAGCTTTAGCGAGGGATAAAGGTAAGGTATTAACAATGGATATAACACAAATACCTAAGGGATTGGGTATATCTGTTGAGCAATGGATGCATTATATAAGTGCTCTTGGTATTAATTTTATTAATCCATATGATGAGGGATGGGATATTCCAGGTCGTGAGGGTGGTAAACCATCACCATATAATCAGATGTCATCTGAGGATTTAAGTATGACTAATGCTTTGGGTGAGTATATAAATCTTATGATAAAGATTGAGGATATGATAGGTGAGATATCCGGTGTATCCAAACAAAGACAGGGATCTATACACAGTAATGAATTGGTTGGTAATGTTGAAAGAGCTGTAATACAATCTTCTCATATAACAGAACCTTTGTTTTGGGTGCATAACCAAGTTAAAAAGAATGCACTTACGATGTTATTAGATGCGTCTAAGAGTATATGGAGTGATCAACAGGAAAATAGTGGACAAACTAAAAAGTTACATTACGTAATGAATGATGCCGTTAGGATATTTTTAGATATTACAGATGATTTCATATATGCTGATCATGATATATTCTTAACTGATGCTACTAAAGAAGAACAGAATATTCAATCATTGAGGTCAATGTTACAACCAGCTATGTCAAGTGGAGCTACTTTATTAGAGGCTTCTGAGATTATAACAGGTGAAAACATGTCGATGATTAAGAAACGTTTGATGGAAATAGATAATAGTAAGGCTGAAATGATGGCTGCACAACAGCAGGCACAACAGGCTCAGGCACAACTAGCCATGCAAATGGAACAAGAAGCACTTCGTATTAAAGAAGAGGATTCTATACGTAAGGCAGAAACATCTCTACAAGTAGCTATCATCCAAGCTAATTCTAGTAGAGATGGTGATGGTGATGGTGAGGTAGATGAGGATGGTAATGATATGGAATATCAAAAGGTGATGCTTCAAGCGGAGAAGATCAAAGAAGATATTAGATTGAAAGATGAGCAGATTAAAGAAGCTGCAAGAAAGAATAGGAAAGCTGAAGATCAGAAAGATGTTGAACTTCAGATTAAAAGAATCGTGGCTAATAAACCAGCTACAAGTAACCCAAAATAAGACATGGAAGAAGTAATTAAAAAACCAGATGTATTCGGAGGTTTTCAAGCATTGACAGGATCATTACTTGGGGATTTTCCAGGAGATACACTTGATGAAAATGTTATTGACGCTGATAATTTAGCTGATATACTAAAGGATCCACTAGTTGATAGTGATGATTCTATTAAAGATCCAATCATAGATCCTTTACTTAAGGACGATGTTGATCTAGATGATCTAGACGATAAATCGGAACCAGATGATAAAAAGGATGATAAAACTGAACCAGATGCACTAACTGAATTTGAACCAGATATTGCTAAATTTTTCCAGGAGAAATTAGCTAATGAGATGGGTTGGGAATTTGATGATGATGAAAAGTTTGATTCTGTTAAAGAATTGGTTGATTATATGAAGGATGTTGTTGAGACTGCATCTAAACCAGCATATGCAAATGAAGAATTAGAAAAGTTAAATGAGTTTGTATTAAATGGTGGTAAATTAGAGGATTATTATAAGGGCTCTGCTCCAGGTGGTTTAAATGTAGATCTATTAGATGCTACTAAAGAATCAGATGCTAAGTTAGCAATACAAGAGAGAGCTAGGATACAAGGGTATAAAGAGGATCGTATTAAAAGAGCTATCCAAAGATATGAAGATAGTGGTACTTTAGAGGATGAAGGTGAAGAAGCTGTAGAATTTTTAAAAGAATACAAAGAAACTACAAAGGAAAAGCTATTAGAGGATACTAAAAATAATGCAATAGCTGCTAAAAACCAGCAACAAAAGTTCATTTCTACCGTACAAGACAATATAAAAGGTCTAGATGCCATACGTGGCATAAAAATATCCGACAAAGACAAGATGGATTTGATGGATTATATATTTAAGCCAGACAATGAAGGAGTAACTAAATATCAACGTGATTACATGAGTGATGTTAAGAACCTGATTGAGTCAGCTTATTTTACTAAACAGGGGGACAAGTTAATTAGCGCTGCTAAAAAGACCGCAACCTCAGACGCCTATAAAGATTTGCATCAGAAACTCAAAGCAAGCAAAGGTAAAAGACACAGTGGTGGTGGAAACCAAGGGACTAGTGGCAGTACTGATTCATTAACTAACTTATTAGGAAAAACTTTATTAAAACAATAATAATTAATTGAAATTTGAATTATGGCAATGGAAAATAATTTGACTAATAGTCTGCAACTTTTTAAGACAAAATGGTCTAGCGATTTAGCAGACGAAAGAATGCTTTCCAATTTGCTGCTTACCGAGCCACACAAGGCATCTACTGTAATATCTTATATCTTCGGTCGTTTTGATCAGGGTAACATCCTTGACTTCTTGACTAATGGTATGGGACAAACCATGACTATCGAGAATAGAGAGTATGAATGGGATGTTATGATAGAACATGACAAAGCAGTTATGATCAGACAGGCACAGATTAACGGTACCACGATAGCGTCTGGCGAAACTACTAAAGTTCCAGGTATTGCTCAAGAACCTATTACTTTGTGGTTAGCAGAAAAATGGTTTGGTCCTGGAGCTATCCTTGAGTTTGACGACAAGGAATATCAGGTTAGGGTTCTTGGAGAACCTTATCAGGATGGTAGCGACTGGGTTTATACAGTAGTAGTTGCTGACGGGCAAACAGAATCCTTTATTCCTACAGCTCTTCTTTTACCTGGAAAACAGGTCAGTAGAGTAGGTAGTGCATATGAGGAGTATAGCGAAGAGGCTGATATACTGAATTATCAGACTCCTTTCAAACTTAGAAATCATCTTACCACGATGCGTCTTTCGTACGATATCACCGGTGATGCTTATTCTACAGTTATGGTAATCGCTATACGTGATCCAAAAACTAAGAAATCAACCTACTATTGGTCGGTTTATCAGGAATGGATTGCTATGCGCCAGTGGTATGATCGTATTGACAGAATGTCTGTGTACTCAAAATACAACGCTAAATCAAACGGGACCGTAGACCTTCGTGGTACTAACGGACGTCCAGTTTACATTGGCGCAGGTCTTCTTCAACAGATAGCACCAGCAAATAAAAAAGCATACACAACTTTGACACTAGATACGCTTGATTCGTTCTTGTCAGATTTGTCTTATAACATACTTGGTATGGGAGAACGCAAGTTCGTCGCTCTAACAGGAGAGATGGGAATGCGTGAATTCGATAGAGTACTCAGGGCAAAAGCTTCTGCTTATACGCTTGTTTCTACTAATTTCATAACTGGAAGTGGTCAGAATCTAACGTTAGGTGGACAGTTCACGACTTATAAAGGTCTGAACGGTGTAGAAATTACACTTAAGCATTTCCCACTTTATGATAATCCTGTATACAATAGAAAACTTCACCCAATTACAGGTAAGCCTCTTGAGTCTTATCGTATGACTTTCCTTGACTTCGGTCGTAGGGATGGTGAAGCAAACGTACGCAAAGTAGTTCGTAAAGATCGTGAGATGGTAATGTGGTATACCGGTGGGTCAGTTGCTCCTGGAGCAGGACACGCTAAATCCATTACAACCCTTAGGTCTAACGCTAAAGATGGTTACTCAGTCCATTTCCTCTCAGAACAGGGGATTATGATTCTGGACCCAACTACGAGCGGAGAATTATGGTGTGATGCTGAATAGCGATATCGAATAAGTAGCAAATAAGTTAAAATAATTTGTGATAAAGTGTAACCTTTTAGTTTTTATTTCGTATAAGTATTAAAATACTTAATATGAGAAAATTAGAAGTTTACAAAATCACAAATAACAAAAATGGAAAAATATACGTTGGTATAACCAACCAAGGAGCCAACACTAATCGTTGGTACAAACATTGTTCTGATGCAAATGTTGGCTCTACTTTTCCTTTACACAATGCCATTAGGAAGTATGGCAAAGAGAATTTCCAAATTGAAGTAATTGAAATTATAGATAATGAAGATTTTGATTACTTAAAAGAACGAGAGATATATTGGATAAAAGAGTTAAATAGTTATAATAGGAAAATAGGTTATAATTTAACTCTTGGTGGTGATGGTACTTTTGGGAGATTTCATTCTGAGGAAACAAAGGATAAGATTAGGCAAAAGGCAATGGGTAGAAAATTATCAGAGGAAACAAAAAATAAAATATCCAAATCTCATAAACTTTTAGAATATGATCATGATGAAATGTCAAAACGTGCCAAAAAAGGTAATGATGTAAGATGGTCTAACCCTAATGCAAGAAAACAACAGTCTATAAATAATCCAAGAAGGAGACATATTATTAAGTATGATCTTGAATTAAATTTTATAGCAGAATATTGTAGTGTAGAGGAGGCTTCTATAAGTATTGAAAAATCACATGGTAATATTGCTGCGTGTGCTAGAGGTAAACTTAAAACAGCATATGGTTATATTTGGAAATATAAAAATGATAAACCGTAAATAAAACGAGGAAATATGATAGTAGTATTACGACCAATTGGGAGAAAATCTTGGTCAGGGTTAATTAAATATAGGAACTGTTATGAAGATATAGGTCCCTATTTCACACGGTCCGGTAGGATATATACAGGACTCACTCCCGCAGACGAAATTAGAATAGGAGAAGTAGTTGGTATTGATTTAAGGAGTTCTTCTGAATATTGGAAAGACTTTTTTATCAGGACAGCTGGTAAAGATTTGTATTTAGACACTAGTGATGTACACGATGAGTTAAAGTACTTATTTCTTAAAAGTCATAAACGAGTAAAGAATTCTATTCTTGAGAATAAAGCATCCGCTAATTTTGTACTTATAAATAAGGAAGAAGAAGCTAAAAAATCTAACTTGTATTCAAAGGTTAAACGTGAAGCCATTAGAGAGTTTGACGGTTTAACACCAGAGGATATGAGAAAATGCCTACGAATATATGGGCATAACGGAGATTCAATGAGTAATGAACTTGTAGAAAAAACCCTGTTCGATATAGTAGAAGGGAATCCACAAGGTTTTATAGATAAATGGGTTAAGAATCCATATAAGGAAACTGAAGCCCTCATTGAACGCGCTATTGCAAAGAATATAATGCGTAGGAATAAAAATGTTTACAAATACGGAACTGATATTATAGGACATAATGTTGGGGAAGTAATAAGTTTCTTGGAAGATCCTAAGAATCAAGATATCAAGATTGCTATAATGAAGCAACTTGAATCTAAAACAACAATTGATTATACACCTTCTTTTGAAGAACCCATTGAAATGGAAGAACCAGAAGTAGAGAATAAACCTGATAAAAAAGGTAGGGTGATCATTGAGGATGATGAAGAGAAGGCATTTAAACAAGAAATGAAAAGTAGAAAAAGTAAAAAATCTGTAAATACCATTTAAAATATGGACATTACTCAAATGCACCTAGCTTTTAGGTTACAGCTCGATAAGACTGGTATGTTAGAATTACCAGCCTTTGAACCAGAAGAAATAGACTTTTGGTTAAATACAGCTATATACCGATTTGCTAAAACTAGGTTTACTGGTTCTGATAAGAATTTAAGTTTTGAAGAACACTTAAAGAGAACAGAAGACCTTAAAACATTAGTTGTGGAAACTTCTATAGTCCCTACTGGTGGTACAATTAAACCACATTCTTATATAGCAGATTTATCGGGTTTAACAACTAAATGGTTTATACTTGGGGAAGAGGTGCTAATACGGTATATTAAACTCGGTGAGGTTGGATATACCACAAAAAGACAAGGGGTTACAAAGTGTACAATAGATACGTATAGGAATCATATAGATGATCCTTATAGTGAACATGTGTTACATTATGAAGAAGCAAAACCCCTGAGATTAGTTTATCAAAACACTATTGAATTGATAACCGATGGTAACTACACAATTACATATTATTACATAAGATATCTAAAGAGACCAATAACAGTGAGTAAAACAACTCCTACTAATTGTGATTTACCAGAACATACTCATGATGAGATTATTACATTAGCTACTAATATGGTGTTGGAAAACATCGAGCAGCCTAGGTATCAAACTCAAACAAATGAGTTAAACAAAGTTGAATAAACATTAAAACATAAACAAATATGTTACAAAGAACAAATAGACTATTAATCGGTAAGGATATTAGCCGTGATGCTCAAGTTGTTGATGGTGCTACATTAGCGACCATTACACTTAGTACTGGATTAGCCGATGGTGAAGTAGTTGTTCTTGATAAGTATAAAAAAGTATTGGTGGCCGGTGCTACAAAGCTCGATTCCGATGTAATTTATATTTGTCAAGGAACAAGTGAAACTTTTACCTACACTAATGAAGCTGGTACTGCTATTACAGCAGCTCGCAAAATTAAGATATCTGACCCTATAGAAGGTGCCAAACTGAAGAAATTCGTTGGCAATGGCTATACTGCAAAAGCAGAACGTACTGCTGCTGTTACACTCACGGGAATGACTCCTGTTGCTGGGACAGAATATTTTATACGTATTATATACAAAGATATGGTAGAACATCCTGGACAGTTTACACAAACTTACAGACATGTTGCTACTGCTGCTACTGCTGCTACTGTTGCTACACTTTGTGCTGCTTTGGTTGCTAAAGTAAATGCTCATTCAGGGCGTAGAATTACAGCTACTGATAATACTACAGGTATTACATTGACTGGATTACCTATACCAGAATGTACTGGTGGATTAACTGACCTCAATGAATTCGAGATGGTTAATTTTGACGTACGTTTCTTGTATGTTGATTCCAGTGGTAATTGGCAGATTATGGCCTCTACATCCACTACTGTTACTTATACTGGACCTACATTTGGTTCTGGTAACTGGGAGCAGATTCGTGATATGGAAAAAGGACAATTAGGATATGAAGGTATTACTAATAGAATTTACTGGCCGGTTAAATTACCAGTTGTAGATACTGTCAAGAGTGCTACATATAATATTATAGTTATCGAACATGATAAGGCTTACTTATCTCCTGATAATCAGTATATTAAACAAGCCCCTTTGTCAACCATTGTTGCTTTTGTTGTACCAACAACTGGTACACAACAGGCTAATGTATTGGCAAGATTAAATTCTTGGATGGAATCTTTTGGTTTCGATAGTATAACACTTTAAAAAATAGGAGAATTTAATTATGGCAAATAAATTATATAGTTCAAAAGTAGTACAGAAATTCGATGTGAATTTTGCAACTACTGCAATTACAGCCGCTAGTTATATAACAGTTGGTACTTTACCAGCTAATGTTATTGTAACTGATGGTTGGGCAATCATAAAGACAGAATTAGGTGATGCTGATACTGGAGATGATACAACTCTTTCCATAGGTTATACTGGGGTTGCTGCTGGTTTTTATCCAGCAACTTCTATTGCAGGTATGGACGCAGCTGTTTATCTGAAACTTATACCTGGGGTTATTAATATAGTAGCCGCAGAATTAATTACTACAGTTGATACACCTGTGGAAGTTGTTGCATTAGCAAGAGCCTCTGCTAATACACATAGTGGTATTGCATTAACTGCAACTAAGGATATTATCCTTACAGCAGGTGCTGGTGTGAATATTAATGATGGTACAATGAGTATCTTTATTGAATATTTCAAATTCTAATAAAAATTTGTGGAATAGGCGGGCCGAAACGTCCGCCTTTTTTACAATATAAATAATATATAATATGGCTCTAACTCCTACGCTCTCATATAAAGAGAGAAATGATAATCGCCTTTTGACTTTGAATGACGCAACTTTGAATTGGGGAGTCGGTGGTAATATTAATGTAACAGATGTTACAGTTGCTACATTAGATATTACAATAACAACATCTGATAGTACAGCAACAACATATACACAGATAAATTTAATTGCTGAGTTTGGTGATGGGGTGGCCCCTGAATTTAATACCCAAGCTGATATGGTATTTGAAATAGATGCCACTTTGTTATTATCTGGCGGTGTTGCTTATGGTACTGCAGACGACGTACTTCCAGATGGTATTTGGAGTATTACATATACTATAAATACAAATGTTGGTATATTAGAAGAAGATATACTTATTGACGGGATAGTTCGTACAGATGTATATGAATTATTAAGGGCCTTGCCTGTTATGTATAATTGTAATGAATGTAAGTCAAAAACAGTCTCAGATGCATTATATGCGTATGGTTGTTTAAACGTTTTGCAGTCAAATGCCTATGTTGCTAAGACTGAAGAGTTAATAAGTTTATTATACACATTAGAAAGAATCATAGCAAATGGCAGTAATTACACTTGGTAGTCCTAGTTTTGATCCAACACCTTTAATTACAACATCTGCTCCTACACCAGGGGCAGCAATAAAAGTTGTTAGTGGTGCTACTAGTACTGCAATGACCGGTGAGTCAGATCCTATATTTACAGCATGGGATAGGTCTACTGGTATAACTATAGATAGTTCACAGATTAATGTTGTTGCAACAGATATTGTACCTACTGGTTTAGCTTTATCAAGTAAGGGATTAAATATAGCATTAGGTAGTGGTCAATCAGCTTATATTATTATAACCTGGAATGCAATATCAACTAGTACTTTTGATCACTATAACATACGGTATAAGAAAACAGCCTCTACTTACTATAGTTATATTAGTAGTAATACTAATACTATAGAAATAGGTGGCTTAATTCCCAATACCTCTTACGATTTTGGGGTTGCTTCTGTTAATAAACAAGGCGCCCTTTCTGCATTTTGTACACCTTTGGTTGAAACAACAACCTTAGATACTACATTACCAGCCACTGTACAGACTGTTTCTGCTACAGCTGGCATTAGATCTGTTAAATTAGAGTGGGATCATAATACAGAATTAGATTTAGCATCATATAATATATATAGGTATACTAGCAATGTTAGTGGATCTTCAAGTGTTATAGCTAATAGTACAACTAATTATTTTACTGATATTGAGTTAACAGGTGGTACAATTCAATGGTATTGGGTAAAAGCTAAAGATACGTCTGGTAATTTAAGTGCTGCATATTCAGTTTCTGTTAGTGCAACACCACGGAATGTTAGTACTACTGATATAGTTGATGCTGCTATTACATCTTTAAAAACAAGTTTAGCTGCTATTAACCCAACAGATGGGGAAATAAATGCCAATAAAGTTGGTACATTACAGATAGATACTGATGCTGTATCATCTGCTAAAATACAAAACGATGCAATAATTGCGGCTAAATTAAATGTTGCTGCTATACATCCAACAACAGGTGCTTTAAATGTCAATACTGTTGGTACTACTCAAATAGATACTGGTGCAGTAACACATGCTTTACTAGCCAATGATGCTATAGAGGCAAATAATATAGCCACAGATGCTGTGACAGGTCCTGCTATACAAGCGTCAGCAATAACAGCAGGTAAAATTGGTGCTGGTGAAATAACGGCAACACACATATTAACTGGTGCTCTTACCGCACGTCATATAACATCATTAAATTTTGTTGTGTCAGGGACATTTACAAATAATAGTCCCATTGCTGGTAAGGTTGCTTATAGTGGGTGTAAGGTTGTATATAATGGTGAAGAACATACTATAGTTAATGGTAATTGTGAGGTAGGAGATAAACATATATATTGGGAGTTAGCAACACCAACGGTATTTCTATATTCGGTTGCATTACCATCATTAACCAATAATGGTTTTCTCGTGGCATTTAATAATGGGGGTACATATTTATTAGTGTGGAATTCAACTATTATAAACGGCAATAGAATTACTACAGGTTCAGTAACTGCTACTCAAATTGGTGCAGGGGCTATTATAGCAGGTAAAATTGATGCTGGGGCAATAGTAGCAGCAGATATTGCGGCAGGTACTATTACAGGAGATAAGATATTATCTTATAATTTTCAATTAATAACCAATAATGCCTTTATTGCAGATACCCCGACTACTGATCAAATATCTTGGATTGAATGTCAAGTAGTATATAAAGGTGTAACATATACTGTTGCAGCAGGGGCATGTGGTGCTGCAGATAAATATGTTTATTGGCAATTATCAACACCAACTGTTTTTTCCTCAAGTGGAACATTACTTAATATATCAAGTGATGCTTTTATAGTTGCAACTAATGGTAATACATATTATGGTAAAGGTACTCCAGTCTATGTGTGGAACGCCACAACCATAGATGGTAATAGGATAACAACAGGTTCAATAGTGGCATCATTGATTGCAGCTGGTACTATTACTGCAAATGAAATAGCTGCAGATACAATTACTGCAGTTCAAATAGCTGCTGGTGCTATTACCGCTAGTGAGATATTGGCTGGCACTATTACAGGGGATAAAATATCTGCTGGTACTATTACTGCTGATAAGATAACTACATCTACATTATCAGCAATAACTGCTAATTTAGGTAGTGTTACAGCTGGTTCTGCTGTTATAACAACAGGTGCTGATAAAATATGGTTAAATGATGCCAGTGATGGGGCATTATGTATAGGTGGTTCAACTAAAACAACAGCACCATTTAAGGTTACTTCTGCTGGTGTTGTAACTGCTACTAGTGTAACAATTACAGGTAAGGTTAATGGTTTAAATGGTTTAACTTTTGAAATAGGTGATTGGAATATGGTTAGCACACCTTCTGTTAGTGTTCCACATGGATTAACTAATTCTAAAATAAGAACTGTTGCTGCATTTATAAAATCTGATGATATATTAACTCCTTTGATATTCCCTATTGGATGGCTTGATGTAGCTACAGGCGTATCTAATGGAAATGTATATATAGGAGGGTCGAATATTGTACTTACCAGAAATGCTGCAGGGACTTTTAATAGTATTGATTTTGATTCTACAGGTTATAATAGAGGATGGATAATAATACAATACGAAGTATAATATGGCAAGTACACTGACTCAAGTAAATAATTATATATCATACATAAGATCTGGGATAGCAGAATATGTTGATACAGTAACAATAAAGGAAAGATTAGGACATATAGATTTATTCTGCGAACGACAGAAGGTGATATTATTATCAGCATACTTAGATTGTATAGTAGATTACTTTGATACATTTGTAACGAGTTCTGGTGCTATAGCATACGATGAATATAATTTTTTTGATACTGATGAAATAAGAGATGTGATGCAACACATTAATTCTATTGCGAAGACTTTTTATATGATAGATTTATAATGGCAGATATAATATTTGATGGGTATTTTAACAGTTTACGTAATAAACCAACTAGTTTAGCAGGGTATGGTATAGTAAATGGTTTTGATGGTACTTGGGCGAGTATTATAGGTCGGCCAGAATTAGCAACCGTTGCTACAACTGGTAATTATAATAATTTAATAGACAAACCAGATCTTAATTTTATAGTTTATTGGTCTAATATACAAGATACACCTACAACTTTAGCGGGGTATGGTATTACAGATGGGGGTAGTGGTAGTACTGGTGGGTCATTTATGACTGCTGCAGACATACTTGCTAAACTGCTTACAGTTGATGGGGCAGGTTCATTACTAGACTCAGACTTATTAGATGGACAACATGGTAGTTATTATCAACCCCTGCATGCATCTCTTACAAGTATTGCAGGGTTAACGGAAGCTGCCGGTACATTGATATATGGTACAGCAGACAATGCTTATGCTGTTTTGGCAGCAGGGGCGTTAACTCAATTATTAGTTGGTGGTGGTGCTGCAGCTCCTGTATGGACAGAAGCAAGTGGCACAGGGGCACCTATTAGGGCAGGGAGTCCTACATTTACTACTCAAATAACCAGTCCTTTAATATATGGTAGTGCTGTTGCAGATGGAGATATTACAATCAGGGGTACTGTTCATGCTACAAAAACAACAAGTTATGTTATTTTACAAGACACAGGTGGCAATGTAGGTATTGGGACTACTACACCGGGGGCGAAATTGGATATTTATTCAGCAGCAGGAAGTGTTCCTTTAATAATTAATTCTGCTGCCGCAGGTAGTGTTTTATCTGGTATGTATATTCAACAAGGTGGGACTGAAACCGCTAAATATATTACAGATGGTAATTCTGGACAAATTCAATTTGGTTCATCACACGCATCTTATTATTTATCAATTTATTCAGGCGGTGCTGAAAAGATTAGAATTAATACTGCAGGAAATGTAGGTATTGGATTTACTATCCCACTTTCTGCACTTTGTATAAATGGTGGGCTTCATGTTGGTGGGGAAAGTGCAGCCGGGGATAATAATTTATGGGTTGATGGTACTGTACAAGAACCTAATTTTTCAACAGGTTTTGCTGGTAGTAATTGGCAAATAACTGCTGCAGGTGTGGCTGAGTTTGAAGAACTTAGGGTACGTGGTACATTACATGCATATGAATTAGAGATAAATAAGATTACTTCTATTAATGGCGGTATGCTTGTAACAGTAGCTAATGCTGTAAGTACTACATTTGCCGGTACTACTATATACTTTGATGAAGGTGAAGGTTTAACTATACCATTTATAGTTAATGATTTTATTAAAGCACAACAGCTTACTGGTACAGGTATAGCTGCATATGTAGGTCAAGTTACAGCAGTTAATGCTGGTAATGTTGTTGCTACTACTATATCAGGTACACCATATAACAATATGGACTTAGTACAGTTTGGTCATACAACTACAGCAGCTAGACAGAATGCTATATATATAACTGCATCAGAGACTAATAATCCTTATATAGCAGGTTATACTGGTTTAAATAATGGTGCATTTAATGCAGAGAAGTTTAGATTAGGTAATTTAACAGGTGCACCAGCTGGTTCTGGTGTAGGTTTATATTGTGATAATGTATTTTTAACTGGTAATATTACAGCTACGTCTGGTGCTATTGGCGGTTTTACTATTGGTGCAACTACATTACTTGCCGGGGCAGATGCTACAAGGATAGAATTTAATACAGCGGTAGGCATCCACATGGGAGCCACAGCTTTTGCAAGCGCACCGTTTAGTGTTACACGTGCAGGAGTGCTTAAAGCTATATCAGGAACAATTGGTGGATTTGCTATTGGAGATACTTATATAAGAGATGCAGCAGGGGTAGTTGGCATATCCTCGGCAGTTACAGGAGGTGATGATATACGATTCTGGGCAGGTCATGCTACTATGGCTTCAGCACCATTTAGAGTTACTGAAGCAGGAGTAGTTACTGCTACCTTAACAAACTCAACATTTCAATCTGTTCCCGTGCCTGTTGGTGATCTGTCAGGTTCGGTGGTAAATACACAAGCTAATGTAACAGCAGTAGCAAGGGTAGATCGTATTGATCTTACTGGTGCAAGTGGAAGTGCTATTGTAGTATGTAATGCTATATCAAGACTTATGACTTTTAGCACAAATTTAGAGATCACTGCGGATAATTTTGTTACTGCTCATGCCGCTGCTTATACTGCTTCGGGCGTTACAGTTGAGGCTTTTGGTACAGGTACAGATGTATATTTAAAATTTACGGCAAATGTCGCTGGAACGAATTTTACAGGAGCAACGAGCATTACTAATGACTCTGATCCTGATTTAGCCGGTACAGTATCAACGATTGTTGCTAATCGTGCAGCAGTTAAACAAATTGATACCATCACGCTGACAGGCACTTCCGGGACTGCAAATATTCTTTGTGATGCGGTTACTAAATTAGCCTCATTCTTTAATTCTTTAACAGATACGGCAGCAGGATTTGTAATAGAATGGGCAGCATCCTATCTTCCCGGGGGGGTAGTCGTTACCTCTTCTGGTGCGGATGTTATCTTTACATCAGATACAGCCGGCATAGCTTTCACCGGAGCCACGACAATAACTAATGTGGCGAATGCTTACAGGGGAGGACTTAAGATCGAAGGTAATGAGATCTGGGAAAACGTAGAAAATAACGACTTATATGGGTTTATAACGATTAATAGGAAAGGTCTAAATGGTGGAATAACAAGATATAGACATTTATCAATATATAACGGAAAAGGTAAAACGATGGCTCAGTTTCAAGGATCTGGTGACAATGGAGTAATATCTCTTAGAACAGAATGGATTGGTGTTCCGAATATACCAACAACCAATCCTGGTGGTGGGGCATCAAAATATTTATGGATTGATGCAAATGGATTTGTAAAAATAGGATCATAAAAAATCAATTTTAAAAATAAATAACTATGAAAACAATAAAAATAAAAATGTTCGGTCCAATTCTTTGGTTAATACTACCAAAGAGATTTATTGGTATTACTTTATGGCCTTTTGGTATATATTTTAGAAGTCCTGTAAATACTAAAGAAGTTGCTAAAAGGCATGAGTATATTCACTGGCAACAACAAAAAGAAATGTTAGGAATAGGTTTTTATCTTTGGTATTTTATTGAATGGATAATTAAGTTATTTATATATGGTTCTCGGGCTTATCAAAATATTTCATTTGAAAGAGAAGCCTATGGTAATGAAAAAAATGTAAATTATGTTCATCCACGTTTTGGATGGTTTAAATATATAAAACAATAAAATGAAAACTAATATAGAAGAAAAATTAAAACTCTTCACAGACCAACATAAAATTGCTGTTGAGGAATTAAATAAGTTAACCATTCTAGTACATAAATATGAAGGTGCTATAGAAGGTATGCAGATACTTTTAAAAGAGATTGAGGAAAAGTCTGTTAAAGAAGTTAAAGAAGATAAAAAAACTAAATAAAAATGATACATAGGATAATTAATGGGGTATTTTCAACAGACGCTTTCCCGGTAGCCGGGGGTTCGATTGGGGCAGTAAGTAGTGTAAGTATATTACCTTCACAGGATATGGTAGTAGAGACAATTATATTAGCTGTATTAGGTGCTGTGGTGGGTTACCTTGTCAAATTAATAGCAGATTACATAGTTAAGAAATGTAAAAATTAAATACTATCCGTGAATAAAATTACTAGTATAGAAAGAAGAGACGAAGAGGAACGTATAACCTATTTATTTGATAGTTTTGGTAATATGCAAACTTATTATAGCAGGTACTCTGATAAAGATGAATTCTCCTGGGCTGCTTACGAAGCAGAGACTATCATTCAAAAGGATAGGATTGAGGCTGATGGGGGTATCGTTGTTGATTTAACATGGATAAACTCTGTTATACGTGAATTAAAGGAGCAAAATATTTATTCCAGTTGCAAACTCCTTACTGATGCTAATTTTGGAGTAAAAAAAGATATTACAGGAGCGGTGAGTAAACTATATGATCTTTCGGGGAACAATAATGATGCTATTCAGCCTACCGGAGCAAGTCAGCCTATTTGGAGTTTGGTTAATGGCAAAGGTATAATTAACTATGATGGGACTGATGACTTTTTAATAGTTTTAACCTCTTCAATGAATTTAAGGTTATCTCAGACATGGTTTGCATCTGGTAAGTCATCTAATATATCCTGTGCTATTGTTGCAAAAGACGATATAGTAAATCAAAGGCAAATGTCATGGGAGAACGGTGGTCGGGACGATTATCTTTTTATCCCCGCTGCTACCGGTGTTAATGCCGGTATTGCATTAACTGCAAATGTTCCGTGTATATTATCATTTAGGTTTACTTCGGGAGTTAAAATTGAAGGGTGGAAAAATAATGTAACAGGAACTCCTGTTTCAACGGCTGGAATTACAACCAATGATGCTGCTATAGACTATTCAATCGGAGCTAGATATACAGGGAGTGCGTGGAACAATCCATGGAATGGATATCTCAATAATACATTAGCTTTTGATATTGCTTTATCTGAGGGTCAACGTCAAAATGTAGAATCAATTATTAACTCATATTATACAATATACTAATGATAACGATAACCACAACTTGTGAGTTTGCAAAAGATACTGCCAAACAGATACATGATTGGAGAAAAGCCAATATTCAGGGATATAATGCTACGAGTTGGGATAATGAGAACTTATCAGATGAAGAATTTGATAAACTACATAAAAGTTTTAAAGCGGAGAGGTGGTTTATTTTTCTGCCTGCTGAAGACGAGGGGATAAACACACAGGCAAATATTGCTATGAAGTTTAAGGCAGAAAAATATAGGGCTGAAGATTGGGTAGAAGAAATCTTGCCTATCGAAAAAGAAATTAAAATATAACAAATGAGCAAAGAATTTTCATATAAAGCATTTTTCTATTCTCTTATTGGGATAATAATGATATTATTTATTCTATCAATTAAAGATTGTTCTGCACAAATACCAAAGGACAAACAGTTACATTTCGGATCAGGGGCGGTAATAAGTGCATGGAGTTATTTAGTGGGACAAAATACAAAACCTGTTATTTTTGGTATTACAGGAGCTGCTATCGCAGGCATAGGGAAGGAATCGCTGGATAAGATTAAAGGAGGCAAGTTTGACACTAAAGATTTAGGTTATACAATATTAGGTGACGTTATATCGGTAGGTATTATTACAGTGGTCAAAAAGATTAAACCACGAAAGAAACATTGTTATTATGGTTTTATAAAAACTTAGATATGTCAGAACAGCAAGAGTTATTTTTAGCAGAGTACGATAAAAAATAAAGTAATGGAAAAGATTTCAAAACATATTGCATATTCAGAAGGAATACGTAGTGAACTGGCAAAGAGACTTAATATATCTAATGAACCTGATGAAGAGCAATTGATACGTATGAAACTTGTTGCAGAGAAAGTATTTGAATTTGTTAGGGGGCATTTCAATGTTCCAATATATATATCTTCATTCTTTAGGTCGAGTGCTTTAAACGAGGCTTTGGGAGGTGCTAATGATAGTCAACACATGGCTAATAACGGCGCAGCAATAGATTTGGATTGTGATGTATATGGTAAGATAACTAATAAAGAACTATTTGATTATATTAAAGATAATTTAGTATTCGATCAGGTAATTGCAGAGAGTATTTCTGAAGATGGTACTGGTGGTTGGGTACATTGCTCGTATAAGAAAGAAAATAACAGAAACCAGGTACTAGTAATGACAAAGGTTAATGGTGAGGCAATTTACGAAAAATATGTATAAAATGGAATTGAAATTAAATAATTTAGACAAGCCGTCTAATAAAAAGTTAAAGAGGATTGCGGATATATTATTATATTTACTCCCTTTGTATATTCCTATTATTGCGGTATTAGATCCAATTAGTCCTGAATTTAGTAAATGGACAATAGCTGGGATAAGTGTGTTAGTTGTAACACTTAAGGGATTAACAAAATTTACATCAGAAGATGAATCAGTTTAATTTTATAATAGGGGGGATTGTAGCATTATTATTAATGGGTGTTGGTGTACTTAGTGGATGGACTGCTCATGAGAAGTTTAGACCATGTCCAACAATAACTATAGATACTATCGTAATTGAAGATACACATTGGCATCATATAGCTGATTCACTTGCTGGATTACCACCTAATGAGATAGTTAAGTGGTTACCACGAGATACTTTGTTTATACCAGGTGATTCAATACCAATGGTAGTTGATACAGCTGCCATACTTAAGGATTATTTTTCAGTATATAAATATAAGTGGGAAAAGAAAGATGATACTTTAGCAATAAATTTATATACCACTGTTACTAAGAACATGCCTATAAAATATGATTTGTCATATAAGGTACTTATCCCGTTTACCACAATTGTAAATAATATTGATAATTCAGTTATTCATAGTAGATATTTTTATTTAGGTGGGACTATTATATTTAATGATGTTAAAAGTAGTATGTTAGGTGCTAATTTTGCTACAGTTAATGGATTATATGGTATTCATTATTCTATTAATGAAAAAACATGGAGTGCATCATATGGTATTAAACTGTTTACTTTAAGAAATAAGTAATGAATTACCAGTTGCAAAAGGTACATATAAAAATCGTAAAAATAAACAAGGTGGTTTTTGGATACCAGAACTTAAATCATTTGGTGCAAAAGCTGGTATAACAATATTAAAATTCAAACAAAAAAAAATAAAATGACACAATTAAGTAAAAATATAAAGATAGTTGAACAGGGTGATGGTTCCAGCATAGTATACACTAATAAAGATAATTCTACTAAGGAAATATTATTTAACGCCGAAGGTATAACAGCAGATGACTTGATATTAACCAATGTGTTAATGACTACTATATCCACAGATACTATTAGTGAAAAAACATCAGGGGCTGGTGTGACGGTAGATGGTATCAAATTAAAAGATGGTGGTGGGCTTATAGTTACGGGTGGGGCAAATACATTTAATTTAACAAGTGGTACAGCTTCGTTGGATATTGCTGCTGCTAAAGCATTAGACATCAATGATAATTTAACAGTAACTGCTGGTTATGGGATTACATTGACTGTTGAAGATGCTGCAAGTTCAATTACTCTCGATGAACAATCGTTTGAAGTTGAAGGTGAAGGTACTGCAACACAGTTGACCAAACTTATAAATAGCGCTAATGCTGCAGCTACATTAACTATTACTGGTACTGCCGGTGCTGTTAATCAAGACGTTAGATCTACAGCCTCTCCTTCTTTTGTTGTAGCTAATGTGGGAAGCGGTGCTGTTGGAGCTCCATCAGTGGGTGTAGGATCTACAGATACGGGATTATATCAAGTATCAACTACACAGACTGGTTTTTCACAGGACGGTGTCCAGGTGGTTATATTTGACTCTGAGGGAATTAAATCAGGTTCTGTGCAATCAAAGGCAAATATTGGTTCAACTCCAGTGGGGACTGTAACTTTTAAAGAATATGGTGATAGTAGGGATATGACAACAGTTTTGACACTTACTAATTTCATTGTTGGAACATTGGCCGGAGCAGCAGCAGCACTTGGTGTAGGTAATATAGTATATGCATTTCCTGCAGGACAACATCTTGAACTTGTTTCTGCATTAAATGCAATAGTATTAACTGCAGCAGGGACAGCGGTGGCAACAGATACAGGATTAGGATCAGTTATAGCATCAGGAGTAGTAGCTTTACTTAGTGGTACAACTACATTTGAAGATAGACTGACAGGCCAGACAATTAATACTGCTGTGGGTGGTGGTGTAGCAGTATCTGCATTAACAGCAGCATCAGTAGGAATAGGATTAGGCATATCGCTTAATGTTGCAGGAAGTGTTAAAAATGTATTTCTTAATAGTGCAGGTACATGGAATGCAGATAATACAGGTAATCTGACTGCCTCTGGGACTATTGTTTTGAAATGGAGTAGAATGTAATTAATCAATTTAAAAATGCAATTTGTAACACTTAGGACAATTATTGCTGATTTGTTATTAATAATCAGAGGGTCCAATATATCTGCTAGTGAACCCATATCTCTTAGGCAATTAGAGGATTGGGTGCACCAATATAGAAGCGTTCTACTTAAACAGGACCTAGACAAAGGAAAGAAACCTAACCCTGATTATATACAAGAAATAAGTAATTTAAGATTAACTAGTGTAGACTTAACTGGTGGTGAAATAACATCATTGGGTTTAGAGACAAGTGTGTCAGTATATTGTACTACTTTAGATGTACCTAAGACATTAGATTTGAATTTTAAATCTGGGTTTACATACATAGGTACACCAACAGGTAATGAAATACAACTTGTTCCAGAAGGTAGGTCTAAATGGCAACGGTATAAGAAGTACACAGCTACTGATAAGATAGCATTCTTAAGAAGTAACAAACTATATATTGTAAACAGTGGTGTTTTAGAATTTATAACAATACGTGGTATATTTGAAAATCCTGCAGAAGTTGGTAGATTTGTTAATCCAATAACTAATCAACCTTATTTTAATATGGATAGTAAATATCCTATGCCTGTTAATATGGTTCCTACATTGAAGGGGATGATATTACAAAAAGAGTTGAAAATAGAAGCTACTGCACCAACTGATATAAAGAATGATGATATGAATAACCCAATTGTGGTTGGTAATAAATCTATATAATGGCATTTTACAGCAGGGGACCAAATCGAGTACAACACCCGTATACAATAAAAGAAATATATAAGTTTTATAAGGAAGATATTGGTAACAACCATCTGTATAATATAGATCAAGTTAGTTATTGTAATATAATATATGACTTTTATAAAAATATAATGAACTCTGTAATGAGGGATAATATTGAATTTAAAATGCCATATGGTTTGGGTGAACTTAGGGTGGCTAAAACAAAAGTTAATTTAAATAGGTTAAATATTCGTTCTGTTGATTGGGTCAATACTGTAGATAATGGTAAATACATATACCACCTCAATGAACATACACGGGGATTTAAGTATTTCTTTCACTGGCAGAAAAAGAGAAAGAAAATTAAAAACCTGTTTTACTATAGGCTGGTTATGACCAGGACTAATAAGCGATTGTTAGCGAAATTGATAAAGACGGGGAAGTACGATTATTTTGAATTAGGATAATATGATATATAAATTAGTAAGTATCAAACGTGTTATAGCAAAGGTCTTTACGGATCTAGATTTGCAAGAAGGTGATCATCGTGTATTAGATATGGTTGAATGGGCTAGTGAAGCTTTAGAAAAGATTGGAGCATTTCCTTCTTTTATAAATAAAGTTACTGGCAGGGATGCTGAACCAATTATTACAATAGGTAATTATCAGTCTAGATTACCGTGTGACTTTCATTCAGTTATACAAGTTAGCTTCTCTGAGAATATAAATGGTCCGTTCTACCCAATGAGATATGGCACAGGGTCATTTGATTACGGTAAAGTTACTAATGAAGTTAATACAATTATTACTACATTTCCAGAATCGTCTTTAGTTACTTTAGCAATGACTTTATATGATTTAGATTATGCTGCAGCTTTAGCAAAGATAAATGATGAACCTATAACAAGGAGTACTTTGAATGGTTTATTGAATCAAATGACTGGAACTGGTTCTGCAAAACAAATAGATGCATATACAAATACAACCAATGATTATACATATATTATAACATCAAATTATATAAAGGTTAATGTATCCACTGGTTATATTCAAATGGCATATCAGGCTATACCAACAGACAATAATGGTTATCCTTTAGTACCAGATGATGCAGATTTCATGGAAGCATTATACTGGTATATAACAATGAAGTTGTTATATCCCCAGTGGAAGCAGGGATCAGTACGAGATGCTGTGTATTATGATGCCAGACGTTCGTGGAATTATAATTGTAAGAAGGCATATGGTAATGCTATGATGCCAAACATAGATCAGTTAGAGAGTATAAAGAATAGTTGGTTGAGGTTAGTTCCTGAAATAAATGAGCATGCAACTGGTTTCTCTACTCTTGGTGAACAACAAAAAATTTACAATGCTACTTAATGGCAAACAAAATCGTCGTCAATACATTTACTGGTGGAATTAATAAAGACATAGATAAAGCTTTATTACCAAAAACATCCTACTTAGATGCACAGAACTTTAGGGCAGTGACATCTGTTGGTAATTCAACGGGTTCATTAGAGACTATTAAGGGTAATAAGGTAATAAGTAATACTATAGTAGCAACTGGTCAGTTTATAATTGGTTCTTGTGAAATAAGGGATCGTATAATTCTATTTACCACCAGTAACAAAGGTTCTGCTCCTGGTGTTAGTGAAGGTACTGTTACAACCAATGGTACAACAACATTGGTAGGTACATTAAGTGGTTTTACTAATGGTGCAATAGGTGGTACTATTACGGTCAGTGGGGAGACTGTTAGGACTATTGCTACAATAATTGATGATACTCACTTGACTGTTACTGTTGCATTTTCAACAACTGCATCGGGGCTAACATATCTTCTTTCTGCTGGTAGAAGTATGATATATTCTTTAACAATAGATATAGAAACTGAGACACAGACTGCTCTAACAGTATTGTATGATGATAATTTAAATACTGACAGTTCTTATTTAACATTCAGTACCGTTTACCCAATCAAAACAGTGGCTAGGTATGAGACACCCAATGTACAAAAAGTATATTGGACCGATGGGTATAATAACATGCGTTTTGTAAATATAATAGCAAACTTAACAGTAGATGGGGAAGTATATGTATCAGCAGGTGATTATATGTCAGTTGACAAATTTGAATTCTTACCAGAGTTTGAACCAGTTAAACCAGTTCTAAAAGATATAGTTGGGGGTGAGGTTAACACAGGTGTGGTAGCATATGCATATCAATTGTATATTATATATGGTGCTGAAACTGCATTCTCTCCGTTAAGTGATCCTATACATGTTGTATCAGATAATGATTTCTTAACAAACACTAAGGTTTATAAGGGGGATAGTGAATCTATTAATTCAGGCAAGGGGTTTATATTAGAAATAGATAATACAGCAAATGTTGGTTATAATCGTTTTAGGTTAATTAGGGTGCATTATGCAAATTTAAATTCAGTACCAAGTATAACTATAGCAAATGAAATTGAGATTAGTACTGCTGGTTCAATAGTGAGGATTACAGATACTGGTGATACTCTTGGTGAATTAACAATAGATGAATTTAATATATCCTCAACGGAATTATTTACATGTCAAGACATTGCTAGTAAAGATAATAAATTATTTGTTTCAAATATAACTAAATCTGAATTTACAGTAGATGCTTGGGATGCCAGAGTTGTGAGGTTTAAAAGTGCCATTCCTCCAATAGCATTGGTTGCAGGTACACCAACAGCGGGTGGATTATGTACCCCTGGAACACATAGTTATAAGGTGACTTTTACTTCAGTTGAGGTAGAGGAAACAACTGGTGGGGCCACATCTAATCAAATTACTTGTGTTTTAACTACAGGACAAACTGTACCTTTATCAGCAGTTCCTATTGGTCCAACTGGGACATTGTCAAGAAAAATATATAGAACGGTGGCTGGGGACACAGGGTCATACCTTTTGCTTGCTACTATTGGTGATAATATTACTACAGTATATAGTGATATTATTGCCGATGGTTCGTTGGGTGCAGTTATACCTGGTTCTGCTACCACAACTGCTAAAATATCAGATGTCGTTCAAGGAGATAAAACAATATTAGCTGATTTATCAAATTGGGATAATCCAACAACTGGTTATAAAGTGGACCATGATGGTATAAATAAATTTAATGATACCAATTATGATGGTAATATAGCTTATCAATGGATGTACCAAGCAGATGGTACTACATTAGGAGCAGAAGGTAAAAATATTAAAATAGATTTTGAAACTGAACTTATATACCTAGATACTTCTAATAGTAATACTACATTTTATGCTACTTCTCCAAGTTCTAGTACTGATAAATCATATGGGAACTATGCTAGTCCATGGAAGGGTGGTAAACTTAGTTGGCAACGAGATGAAGTATATCGGTTATTTGCTGAATTTGGTAATACCCGTGGACAAATATCCGATCCTCAATGGATGTGTGATTTAAGGATGCCTAGTTTACACGATGCTGATTTTACTAATGCTTCTGGTTTAACTGTTAAACCAAGTTCTTTAGCAATTCCTATTATTCCAACTTATGCATATGGAACATATAGGATATACCCTAGAGTTTATTTTAAAAATTTTCCAACAAATGCAACTTTTGCGCGAATATATAGAGTTAAGAGAGATAGAGTAGATAGGTCTGTAGTTACTCAAGGATTGGCAATACCTTCTTATTTAAGTGATGGTGTTTACTATACAGATCAAGCTATTACAGCATTACCTAATAATGGGGAGATTATTAAATTAGTTTCACCAGAAATAAATATAACAAGGAATATATCAAAACAAGGTAATGATTATATAGAGTATGTTACAAACTATGGTTCTAGTTATACTACTACTGAAGTTAGGACATCTCTTTCATCCCTCAATATGGGACATATAATTAAATTAAAAGCTAATACTAGAGTACCATTCACAACAGCTACTGTAACTAATATAGATGATGCAATTATAGTATCCCCATCAGTTTCTTCTACAAGTGACCTTATATCAATAGATTCTAAATCATTTAGTAATTATGCAGCAAGAATTAATATAGATGGTAAAGGTTCTACTGGTTTAACAATAGCATATTCTGATTCTAGTTGGTCTGCAGAGACTGTACGTGGTGTGATTGTAAATTATAGGTCTAGAGTATTTGGTTCACAATATGGTGGTAATACATATGAAGATAGACAGTTGAATGTTTCAATGCCATGTTCTGATATAATTAAACCAACTGCTGTTGGTACTTGGGTTGATGTTTCATATGGTGATACTTTTATAAATTATTTTGATGTTAGTACTATACTTGCTGATTTAACTGCAGCTACCTATCATGATACTTGGACTGAATCAGTATATATACCTCTAGAAAGTTCTATAAATTGTGATTTAAGACATAGTGAATCAGATGCTCATTTATTTAAAATACCTACTGCATATGATGATTATGCTTATTATCTTAGACAGGAGTATTTAGGAAATCATACTATAGATACAGATGAATTAATATATAAACAAACGAAAGATTTATATTTATATAACACCGTGTATTCACAACAAGTAGATATAAAATATGCAATATCTTTAGTAACAGATAAGATACTTGAAACTGAATTTGATTGTATGATCAAGGCTTCAAATAGTAAACACAGTGGTGAAATAACAGACTCATGGACTAAGTTCGGTGTAAATGAATATATAGAAGTGGATCCTATCAATGGTCCAGTTAATGCAATATACAACTTTAACAATCACTTATTCTATTGGCAAGACAAAGCATTTGGGATGACTTCTGTTAATGATAGGAGTTTAATAAACGATAACGCTAGTGCACAACTAGTACTTGGTACAGGTGGTGTATTGGATAGGTTTGATTACATATCCGAACATACTGGGTGTATGGATAAGTTTAGTATAGTAAGTTCTTTATCAGGGTTGTATTGGTTTGATAGATTATCAAAGTCTATATACAAATATTCTAATAATTTACTTAATTTAAGTAAGATTAAATTTATACAATCTTTCTTAGACACTACTATAGATAGTAATTTTACAGTAATAGCACATGCTGATAGAAATAATAATGAAATATTATTTACTTTTATTGATGTTAGTGTAACAAATAGTCACACTATTTCGTTTAATGAACCAATGGATGTGTTTGTATCATTTTATGGTTTTATACCATCAATGTATATACCTTATAAGAACTGGTATTTGACAACGACTAGTAGTGATTATTGTGGTGCAGACTTTGATAGAAACTACTTATTCCTACACGATAGTATATTGGGGGATAGGTGTTATTTTTATGCACTAACAGCCATTGAAGCAGACAAATATGTAGATTCTACTTTAGAAATATTGTTTAATCCAGACTACAGTTACACTAAGGTGTTTGATAATTTGTTTTATATATCAAGTACAGCATCAAAGACAGTGTCTGTTGGCCCAGTTAAATCTGGTAACATTGATACGTTTGCTGATACATTCAATACAGTACAGTGTTACAATGATTTTCAAAACACTGGTGAAACAACATTAACTCCACAAACTAACATAGAACGTAGGGAAAGGGGTTGGACATTGGTTGTTCCTAGGAATATAGTGAATGCTAATATAAGTACAAACCCAAATATATTTACAGCAGTTGATGCTACTCAGTTATTTAAAGAACGTATGCGTGATAAGTATTTGATAGCATATTTTAAATATGAGAATGATGGTACATATGACAGATTCATAATTTCGAATATGGGGTTGCGTTACAGAATTTCGATACGATAGTATAAAATAATATGGCAATAAGTAGGAGAACAATAAAGAAGGTACCACGTAAGTTTGTAAAACAAGACGGTGGTTTAGTACAATATGGTTTGGGTGGGACAATAGCAGGTGTTGGTGCAATTGCTTCAATGATACCAACCCCATGGACTCAGATAGGTGGGGCAGCACTATCAATGGTAGGTGGTGTAATGGAAGGATTTGAAGGTAATAAAGCAGTTAAAGAGGAAAATGCAAATCAACTTAGGATGCAAGGTGATGCTGCTCAAGCTGGTGTGTATAATCCATTTAGACCTACTTTTGCAATGGGTGGTGTTATCCCAGGTATGGCACCTAATGTTAATGTTGAAGGTGGTGAAGTAATACAGGGTGTTGATGGTTCTGTTGCAGAAGTTAAAGGTTCAAAACATTCACGGGGTGGTGTTAATTTACACATGAAAGATGGCGGTAGGGTGTTTAGTGATAGACTAATAAACCCACAGACAGGTAATACATTTGCTGAAGATGCAGAAAAAATTAGTAAAATGATTAAGTAATGAGTACGAGAATAGAAAAGAATACAAAGAAATTAGTAGAAAAGAAGCTTAATGCTCTGTTTTCTATGCAACAGCAATTGAATGGTGATGCTAGTGGGGATACTATGCAGTGGGGTGGTTATGGTCCAGCAGGTGGTTATACACAATCTAATTATAATTGGGGTAATTTAGGTAACGGTTTTGGTCAAGATAGATATCAAACAAATTTTGGTTTAGATCCACTATCACAAGTAAATCAATTTAGACCAATGTATACTGGGGATTTACCTACTGGTATTGGTGGGGGTCAATCTCTAACTGGTATGTCTACAAGTAATATAGCAACAGGTATTCCAGATTACTTAAAATATTCTGCTCCTGACGATCAAATGAATATAAAACCAGAATATGGTTCATTTGTAAACGATGCTCCTTCTAATATAAAGTATAGTAATCCAAAAGATAATCCTTTCTTACCTGGGTTTAAAGCAACTCCTGGTGGAGTTGGTGGACTTGATTGGAAGAAGGCGGGTACATTCGCAGGACAAATGGCTCCTATGCTTTATAATATGGCTAAAGGTTTACAAAGACCAACTAGGACAAGAGCTCAATACAACCCTTATGAGGGTAGTGCCAGATCATTAATGGCTAATAGGAGATTCAATATAGACCCATTACTTGAAGCAAATAGGACTGGTCAAGCAGTTGCTAACAGGAATATAGGTAGTGCTGCAAACAGTAGGGGTGAGTTAATGGCTAATCTAGGTGCTTCACAGAATTATAGAATGCGTGGTGATTCAGCTGCATGGGCACAAAAGAGTAATATGGATAATCAATACATGGGAGAACAAGCACAGATGGATGCACAACTTGGTGGACAGAGAGCACAGATGGACTGGATGACACAAGTAGCCAATGAACAGAATAGGGCTCAAAGAAATCAATTCATGGGACAGGGGTTCAGTGACCTTGGTAGATTTACACAAATGCAACAGTTGATGGCTAACCAAGCAAAGAATAGTGAAAATCTAGGGAGGATATATCAAGATGCGTGGGGTGGTCTAACTGATTTTATGAAAGAAACACAAAAGGTAAGGGCTCAATATAACATACCTCTTAAAAATAAAAGATAATGGCAGTAAACCGATTTGAACAACCGATAGCATCTGAATTTATAAACACGTTTGTGCCAATCCCATTTACTGAGATGATGCAAGCTGGTCAAATGAAGCAACAACGTTATGATCAAGGTGCTGCAGCTGCAGATGCTACTATACAAAGGGCTGAAATGTTCACAGCAATTGCTGGTACACCAGATGATAAGGAGAGAATAAGGACAATGGATAAACTACATGAAATAAGGGATAGTTATGTAGGTAAAGATTTGGGTGATTCCTTTGTATATAGACAACTAATTAATGATATAAACAGTAATATAGATAAACCTTGGCTACAAGCAATGCAAGAAAGTAGAACTGTCTGGGATGAAGCTCAGAAAGGTAAACGTACGCTTGCTATGAATAACAAATGGAATCCGGCATTGGATAAAGATCCTGGATCAACATGGAACTCTAAAGAGATGGGTGTATATAACTATGCTCCACAAGCATTTCAAAGTAAAGATGAGTTATTTAGACCTTATTACACCAATGTACCTAAAGATTATTCTAAAATAGTAAAAGAAGATGGGGTTTGGCAACGTAAATATGGTGTTAGTGATGCAAAGATTAGGTCTATATCAGATCCTGGTGCTCAAGAGTTATTATCAACTCCAGGTGGTGCCGGTCTTGTAGAACTATACAAACAAGCACATCCTGATACAGAACTTAGTGATACTAAAATTCTACAAAATGAAATGTATGAATATGGTAAGAAAACTTCTAGTGCCGAATATCAAATATTAGGTTTTGATTTTCAAGATAGTGGTGGAAGAGGTGGTGGAGATATTCAACTACCTGCTATGACTACTCCGATTGAATCTGTAGATTCTATACCAGGGGAGAACGATAAACAAAAACAAAAATATTTAGAACAAGAACATGCAGCTGCTTTGGAAACTGTAGAAGCTTTCCCAGAAGGATCTGATGAAAGAATAAAAGCACAAGGTATATTAGATAGGAATAGTAAATTAAAAACTATAATTGAGAAAAGAGTAGAAAAACAAATAACTGCTAGTGAAGTTAGTATGAGACAAGAGGCTTTTAATAAATTAAGATCTTTAAAGGCCTACAAAGATATGCCAGATTCTGAGATACGAGATGCTATAGATGTACAACTTGGAGAAGGTCTTGTGTCTTCTTTGCATAGATTTGGTACTTCTATAGATAGTGCTCAAGACTGGTCAGCATATGGTATTGCTAAAGCTGGTGAATTTGCAGTTAATCTTTTAAAAATGGCACGTTTACCAGTTTCTCCAGATGCTATAAATGAAGCATCTAGAAATGCTCTTGATGAATTAGATACTAGTAGACCATTTAAATTCAGTGATATTTTTAAAGTTGCTGGAAATACAATTAAACATATGTATAAAGGTGGTACGTCTAGTATTTTATCAGATCAAGTTGCTAAAGAGGCTTTAAATGATGATATGAATATATTACGTCAGTTATCATTAAATTTAGATAGAAGACAAAAATCAGCAGATGATGAATTTAGCAAACAATATTTAGCAGAACTACAACATGTAAACCAATTAGAAGCCTTTTATCCAGTGTCAACAACAAAAGACCCATCTACTAATATTGAATATATAACGGATAATACTGGTAAAAAAATAGCACCCTCTTATACACATCAATTTATTAAAGGCATTCCTTCTACTATAGATCAAATGGAGATAAAGAGTAGGGAAAAGGATGGTAGTTATAAAATACTTGATGAAGATGGTAAAAATGAAGCGAAAGGTAAATTTTATGGATGGGATGTTGATAATAGACTCACTTATACAGGTATAGATAAAAAAGGAAATATAGTACTTCATTTTGGTATAGTTTCTCCAAAGTCAGATGACTCTGGTGCAAAAGAATCTAGTGAATATGAAATAAGAGTACCAGCACAATCTTCTATAGGCAGGGGTTTAATAAATGATAGAGTTATTGCTAGACAAGATGAAGCTGCTATTAAATTAAGTTCGTCTGCTTTAATATATGAATTAAATGTTCATATAAATGATAGAGACGGTCATACCTATAATATTTCTGTAAGGGAGGGGGATCATAAACCAGTCGTTAGAGTTGAACCAGATCCAAATAGTGGTAGATATCTTATTCAATTAAATGGTGAATATTTAGCAGATGAAGAAGGAAATCCTGTACCTTTAACTGAACATGAGGTATTAACAGAATTAACTCAGATTCAATACAAAGCCTTGGAGAGAAAATAATAATTTATTTTATTTAAATATAATGTAATGGCAGAAATAATACTTGATAATCAAGTAGAGAGGTTATCTTGGAAAGACATAAATAGTGGTTTGACCACTTTACCAATAGATCCTGAAACAGGATTAACAGAGGATAAAAAGCAGGGGAAACCACTTTCTTGGAAAGACGTTTCTGCTGGTGAAGCATCCTCTATTTCATTTCCTGGAAGTGTTGCACCTTATGAAAAACTGTTAGGTAAAGGTAGTTATAACCCGGAATTAGACCCAATGTATAGTCAGGGATTATTACACGAACGCCAGACAGCAACTAGTATGATAGGTAATTCTATAGTTAGGTTTGGTATAGAGGTTGGTTCAACAGCATTACAGACAATTGCGTATAGTTCTGATTTAACATTAGGTGTCGATTTAGCAGAAAATAGTCAACAGGAATTTGGTAATGGCTTATCTAGATTTGCTGAATTATTACAAGAGAGGGGTAGAGAAAGATTTCCTATATATGTTGATCCTTACAAACAAGGTAAGTTTGATCCAGGTTCAGTATCATGGTGGGCTGAGAATGCAATATCTGTTGGTTCTACTATAGGTATGGTTGCTCCAGCTATGTTACTTGCTGCTGCTACTGGTGGTGCAGCTTCTGCTATTGGTTTAGGGGCTATTGCTAAAACTGCAGCATTTCGTGGTATAACTACTGCTTTATGGTCCAGGCATGCTGAGAATTTAATGGAGGCATCTGGAGTATATAAAGAGGCTTATGCAAATGCTAAACAAAGGGGTTTATCTGATGTTGATGCTAGAGATGTAGCAGCATTAGGTGCATCTAACACATACAAGAAACAGTGGATATTATTATTACAAGATATACCACAGTATATATTACTTAATAAATTAGGTGCGTTTGCAAAAGGTGGTGTTGCTGCTGAAAAAGCCGCAATGGCAGAATTGGCCCCTTCTGTACAAAAGTATCTTGGTTATGGTTCTTTAACAACAAGAGCTAAAAGAGTTGGTGCAGTTGCTAAGGATATGATTGGGGAAACAGGGGAAGAAATTTATCAGTTCCTTGTAAATGAGCAATCAAATTTGATGGCACGTAATGCTGCCGATCCTAATCATAATGTTAAACATTCTATGATGGATGTTTTAAAGGCTAATTATGATGATGGGGAGATGTGGACTGCTGGTTTTTGGGGTGGTATTGGTGCAGGTGTTATGCAGGTAAGCATGAAAGGTCTAAATTATAATATCCAGCAAGCAGTAAACAAAGCACAACTTGAAACAGTTACTTCATTTGGGCCTATGCTCAAACAAGCCTTTTCTGAATATGATGCAGCACTTGCTGATAATGATCCTTTAATTGCTGAGAGAGCTGCCCCTGCATTTGTTGTATCTCTTGCAATGAAAGCAAAGAAAACAAACACAGTTGCTGCACTAAAGGACATGATGAAACAAATGAGGGAGGCCCCAGAAGGTACTTCATTTGAACAATATGGTGTTGATCCTGAAACGCAAGGTAGACTTAAGCAAGACCCAGCTTTCTACGAACAAGTAGAGAGGGGGATTGATAGAGTTAGTGATCTTTATGATAGGTATTTAAAAGAGAATGCTACAAATAAGGAAATACCAGAGAAGGATAAAGAACCGAAAGCTCAGGTAATGGCTAATACTAAGTTCCTACTTGATTCAACTGTTGAAAATGCTAAGAAATTAAAAACGGCGGTAGAAAGTGCTGGGCAAAATATAGAGGGGATTGGAGACCTATCTATTCCTGGTGGAAAAGCCGAACTATATAAACAAGATAGATTATCACTACAACGTACAGTAGCCACCCTCAAGAAAAGACAAGAAGAAACTGCTGAAACTGCTTCACCAAGAGAAAAGAAAGAAATAATAGCAACGCTTGCAAAAATTGAATTTGAGTTAGCTGGACTTGATAATTTAATTGATGAACAAATTGGTAATAAGAAAACTAAGGTAAAAGGTATACGTACTGCAGAAGAAGCAAAAGCAGATAAAAAGATAGTATTACCACAAGATCAGGTTGATGAGTATTATAAACAATCGCAAAGATTAAATTGGGCCAATGCTTCAGTAATACAACTTACTGAGATGATGGATGAATTACGTACATCAACTCCTCTTAGTGTTACTAGAGAAAAGGAATTGTTAAGGGAAGCTGGTCTACTTAAACCCGATACAATAGATAAAGATAGTAGTATACAACTTGATGATTCAATTGTTTATGAAGATGAGGATACAAAAGAACCAATCAATGGTAAGATTGTAGGCATTCAAGAAGCTGATGAAACTAATGAAAACGATATTACATCTTTCGTTATAGAGAATGAAAGAGGTGAAACTGTTGTTAAACAAGAGGGTACTTTTGAAAAGGTAGCAGATTCCTTATCTAATACTGAAGACGATGTTTATGATAGTCTTAGTGAAAAGGATGAGGCATTACTTGGTAAGAAAGTTGAAGTAGAAGAAGAGGATGATGTTATAGATGATACTAAAGGACCTCTTACAAATATGAATAAACTTTCTTATTCTACTTGGGATTATGTTGCTAAACAACATAATAATAGAAATCCAGGTCTTGTAAAGGCTATCAATAATAAGAATACTAGTTTCAAAGGTTCCACAGCTACATATAGAATAAACTTAAATGATCCATATACAAAGAAGGTAATAGAAAGTTTAATATCAACGGGGTTATACCACGAAACTAAAACTGAAAGTGATAATTATGTAAGAACCATATTAAAGATAGTAGTTACTGATAAACAACGTGGTATATTAAAGAAATTTAAGAGTGGCAATAAGTTAACAAAGGCTGAGATAGTGACCCTTTTAGATGAAGCTACTGACGAATCGTATACTTCTTTTGTTGATGGTATCAGTGTAGATATAGAACTTAATATAAATAGTACACCATATAAGGGAGGATTATCTTTACATGCTAGCAAGTTTGTTCCAGATTCAAGTGTACCAGTAAAAATAAAAAATACTGGGGCTACTCAGGATGAAAGGAAGAAAAGTATAGTTGATTATAAAAAAAGACAATATAAAAAGAATAGAGAGTTGCGTAGGGATCTTCTTTCAATTATTTTACAGGGTGGTGAAGTGCACACTAGTGGTCTTGATAGGAGTAAGGGTAGTCCTAATTCAGCAAGTAAAGCAATTAACCCATCGGAGAGAAATCAAAACCTAGAAATAGCATTGGGTCTTAAAGCAGAGGATATTAAACTAGCAATAACAAAATCAAATGATCTTACTCCAGAATTAACCACTTTATACTTAGATAAGAATAGTCCAATTACTGAAACTACTAAATCAATGCAAGGTAAGGGTAGTATATACGCATATCTTGCGAATGAAGGACTTAATGATGAAACTGGTATTATAAAATTAAATAAAGGTACTTTTGAACCAGAACTTGCTGGTTTAATACTCGATGCATTCTTTTTAGTTGGTCAAGCAAAGATCATGAAGAGACGTGTTGGTACTGTACCATTACAAGCACAGTGGGTTAAATTTAGTGATGCAGTAAAGGAAAGAAACGGGGTTACTATAACTGGTATAACCGCTGGTGAACTCCTTGATTTGTTTGTAGTACATGGTGAAAAGATAACAGAACCAAGAAACCTAAGGTTTCAGAAACGTTATGGTACTGATCCTATCTTGGCAAAGGTTATGGTTGATAAACGTTTATATTTACATGTGAAAGGACAACGAGTTGTATTAGCTTATGGTAATAATGAAAAAAATGTACCTTATACTATAGATTTAAATGAACGTGGCGTCCCAGGTGAAGTATCAGATCTTTCACGAAACAGGGAGCATTTTATAAATTGGTTGATTGAGAATAAAAGATTTGCAACTCAATTGTTTAATCCTACTTTAGGTAAGGGTGCATTAAACTTAAATGGTGATTTTCTTGATGATCGTAAGATTACCATATCGTTTAAAACTAAAGACGTAAACGGTAAAACTATTACAAAGAACTACAATAGAGCAAAAGGACAAACATATGCCAGTTTTCTTATAAAGAATAACATGGTTGTTACAGACGTGTCTCGTAATGAACAAGGTAGTTTATTTAGGGACCCTGTTGTTAACCTAAACCTTGTAAAAAATGGTCGTTTAAATATAACAAGTAAAGTTAAACCATTAGTTAGACCTGAAATACAACCTGTTGCAGAAGATGTAGTAACAAATGAGGATCTTAAAAATAAGGAAGATGCTAAATTCTCTGATACTAAACAAGAGAAGGAAGAAAAGAAACCAACGGTTGTTACAAAGGACACCCCTTATAAGAATAGGTTCCTTGAGAAGAAAAATAGGGAATTATTAAGTATAGAAACTTCAGAAGTAGTTGAAGATGAAAATGTTATACGTACTGTTTCTAAAGGTATAGAAAATTTTGTAAGAGATAACGATAGTATTGATGAAATAATAGAATTTGTTAATTACACACTGACAAGTTTTGGTGTAGAATTTGGTAAGGGATCTAAAAAGAACCAAGCAATATTTGATTATATAGAGGATAGACTTGCTGGTAAAACAAATAGGACATTAGAAGAAGAATTTAAAGCCGCTACTACACCTAATATAGATAAGAATAGTTCTACATCTACAGAAGCAACTGGTGCACCCGTTGAAACTACTGTTAATGCTACTAAAATAGAAACCTATGAGAAAGTAACACAGGATTATTTAGATAAAATCTTAAAAAGATTTACGGGGGTTGGTGATATTTTAGTATATCAAGCAGAAAATTCAACAGAAAGTGTTGAAGTTGTTATAAAGTCCATTCATCCACAAACTAAAGAAGTAGAAGTATTTCATAAAGAATCTGATCAATATTTTTATTTAGTTAAAGGTGATACAGTTGGATGGACAGGTAGGAAAGTATCTGAGCAAAAGGAAGCAGCTCCACCATCCATGGAAGACCTTGCTAAACTAGCAAATAATAATGAATCAGATGAACCACCGTTTGCAAGACCCGAAGTAGCAACTCCATACGAGGGTTATTCAAAAGAAGTGCGCCAAAAGGAAATTAAGTGGGCATTTGATGTGGTTGGTATTGCTGAAGAAGAATGGAAACTTAAGAATAGAATAACAGACCTTATTTACAAGGGCAAGAAGAACTTTGCTTTATACTCTTATTCTGCTATATTACTTTATGAAGCTGCTGAAACAGGTACTGTGTATCATGAAGCTTTTCATCGGGTTAGTTTAGGTTACTTAACTCCAGATGAACGTAAACGTTTTTATCGTGCTGCTAGACTTGCTTATAAACTAGATAAAGAATCAACTGACAGACAAGTAGAAGAGATTCTTGCTGAGAAGTTTAGGTCTTTTATACTATCTGATAATAAACAACAAGCACCTGGTCTAGTCCAAAAATTCTTTGACTGGATAGTACAGGGTATAAAATCCTTATTCTATGGTGAACGTAGGTTGTCTGAAGCTGAAGTAAGTCAGTTGTTTAAACAAATACGTAATGGTAAGTATAGAAATAGTTCTATTTTAGAGATAAACAAGGAGAGTCTTGGTAATGAATTATATGCAAGGGCTGTTATAAAAGGTGTTGAATTTAATACTTTGAATAACAGAAAAGACTTTAGGACAATAACCAATGCTTTAGCAAAGACTGTGCTTATCAAAAGTGAAGTGGAGGATCTTAATGATGTAGGGAAAATAGATCTTATGTTACTTATTCCACACCTTGAAGAATTAAGAGATGGTTATAAGGCGAATGCTGAATATGCAAAAAACACTAAAGATGACAGAGATAATGCTAGACATTTGTATGAAATGTACGATGAAATACTTGGTACAAAAGATGAACAAGGTAGGTATGATATTTTTCAACAGGTTATAAAACCAGCAATAGATAGTTATTTTCTTTCCATTGGTATAAAACAAGTCGGGGTAAGTGAGGATGCTTTTACGGACATTGACACAGAAGATAATGAAAGTATAGCTAGATTAGGTGATCACTACATAGGGGTTGCTTATGAGGTTAATAAAAAAGATACCGCTTTACCTGCTATAAAATGGATGATTGCAACACTTAGTGAGGATAGTGTATTAATTGAAGACAAAGACTCTGGGGCATTGAGGAGAGTCTCTAAAGTTAACCCAATAACAATGCTCCATGAACCAGTGAACTTTAAAGCAGTTTGGTCTAAAGCATTCCATACTTTGCACCATTTAAACTCAATAGAGGAAATGATAGTTGAACTTAAATTTATTGCAGAACGTGATAGTTATGCCCCATTTGCTGAATTAGCCGATAAATTAGAAGGGGAGTCTGAGAATGTTAGGCAACAATTTTTTGGTACACTTTCATGTGCTGAGCATGATTTTATAAATTTAACTTTTAGAAGATCATCAAGGGGTTTTATTTTTTATTTAAACAGATCTGCTGAACAATCTGCAATAAATGATAATATTAGACAGTGGAGTAATAATTTCTTCAATGACCCAAATATAGTAATGACTGTAGAAGAGTATGATGCTAAGAAAGATAAAACAGGTAGGTTATTAAAAGATAAAGAAGGTAACTATATAGCAGATACTAAAAGCCAAAAGGTTTATTCAAAGAAATATAACAAAGGGTTTTTTGAAGCGATTGAAAAAAGATATATAGAATTAACCCAGGATATGTCTGATGTAATGAAAAACAAAAGTAAAAACTATGAAGGTAAGTTAGTTAAATTCTTACCTAGGATAGAAGAATTACTTTCTGATTTTGGTATATATGTTGATGGGAGTACTATCAGACGTGTGATAAATTCTATAAAAGGCGAAACAATCAATAATGATATGGATCGTTTGTATAACTGGACAGAGAATGAACTAGCTACTTTAATATCATCAAAAGCATCAGAATCTGCAGCAAATAATGATAAGGTAGATAGAGCTGAGGATAGTCTATTTAAAATAGGTGCTGTAAAAGATATAGCACGTGCTTATATAGAAATACACCCTGAGAAAAAAGCAGATATGCAAGTTGGTCCTGGTAATGGTGATACTACTCGTAAACATAAATACAATACATTTGCAGATGATTGTCATGCAACTAAAGTAGTTAATTGGATAAAGAATAAAGAAGGGTATGTTGAAGAAAGGGTTAATAATCTATGGACTAAACGTAGTAGAATATTAAGGATGATGACTCCTAATGATTTAACTAACGAACAAGAAGTTGCAGCTGCAGCAGAAATGAGGAAGAATTTTAAACTAGTTACTTATAGTTATCTCAAAGAGGTTGGTAGGGAAGACAAGGGTCGTGGGTATCTTAATATGACAGAGAGGGAAGATTATTTAGTTCGTTTTCATTTGATGATGAGTGAAGGACTCCTCCCTTTCCCAATAATGGCACAACGTAAAACATACTTTTTTATGGACGGCGTTCCTAGATTTAAGAATGTTATAACTGAGTATGATCCTAAAACAAAATCTCTTGGGTTTTCAAAAGAAGTAGTAGACTATTTCTGGGATGCTTATAGAGATGAGAATGAAAGAGTAGCCGTGGCTGTAAGTCTCATAGAAGATTTTAAAAAGGCGACTGGTGAAGAGAAGGACAATTTAAGAAAGCAATTAATTCTTAACTATCACTATACTGGTCAAGATAATACTAATGCTGCGAATGCTGTAAACTTAATCAAGTTTAGGGGGTTTGATATTATAGATAAATTTGATGATAAAAATAAAGTTATCTTTACTAAAAAACTAACCGTTGTACTTAATAAAAGAATAAATAATGAATTAAAATATGCTAATACTCTTGGTGTTATAGCATTAGATACTGAAACAAACGGATATGTTCCAGGTCTTATAAACCCATCTTCCACAGCAACATATGAATCAGACAGGGGTGAGGATATAGACTATGGTGTTAGAGCTACTTTGGGTGAATATCTTATTAATTATACGATGTCTATAATAGAATCTGAAAGAATATTTATGGGAGACCCAGCTTTGTTTGCCAAAGATACTAACTCAGGTGAAATAGTAGAAGCTTTATATAAAAGGTATTATGGTCTAGGTTCCACTGGTACACCATATGCTGAAAATATAAAAGGTGATACAGAGGTATCATATAATGCAGCTACTGTAAGAACTCAAGAATTTGAATCATTATATTATAAATCATTACTTGATTTACATACTAAGTTGTGGAAGGAGTATTATGATGAAAAAGATAAGGATAATCCTGATAATTTTAAAAAAGCTGAGGATCTGTCTTTAAATAATGTGAGTGGATTTAAACGTGTAGATGCAACAGATGGTAGTGCTGTTATATCACCCAGTATGTATAAGAGTATGTTAAAACGGTCTGGGGCATTCCCTAAGAAAGTGCAACATGCTTTTGAATTATTAATGTCCACTAAGGTACTTTCACCAGCAGAAGAGATAAAGGCGTTATATGTTGTTCTCAACCCACAAAAAACTGTTTATTTTGGTCAGCATAATGAAAATGGTATTGATAGAACTGTATATGATAAAATGGCCATGTCAGTCCTATTCCCAAGACTTGTGAAAGGTACACATCTTGAGGAGGTTTTACACAGGATGGAAAAGACAGGACAATATTCAGATGATGTTTCTGATCCTGAAACTCAAATAGAAAATAAGAAATTAAATAAAATACACGTTCTTAATTACGATACTGCCATAAAGGTTGGTATGACTACATCTCATAATTTATACAAAAACAAAGAGATCAGGGGCGAGTTAGCAAATTTAAGAGATATAAATGTAGAACTTAGATATTGGAGAAACCTACGTCAACAACAGACCACGGATGCCCATGAGGTAGCAAGTAAACAAATGGTGGGTAGTCAAGTATTTAAAATAGGATCTTCAAATATAATAACAGATAAACCATACGGTAATTTTGCTTCTGGTAGAGACTTACTTAACGCTCTTACAAAATCAAGGATGGCCGTGAGTAATATTGGTAGAGATCATGTTGAATCAGCTCTTGGTATACATAATGGTATAGTCAATAACCATAGTTTGATTTCAATGTTACGTAAAGATGCTACAAAAGCACGTAAGTCTGATGATTTCAGGTCTGCTTTAAGACTTGATTCTGATGGTAAAATGTATCTTGAACTAGATGCATTTCCAGATAGGACCTGGATGTATTCAAGATTAATGCGTCTTGTTACAAGTAATACGATAGATTTAAAGTTACCGGGTTCTCAATTAATACAAGTATCTGACTATGGATATTCCAGTACTGGTTTGGCAGGTCTTGAAAAGGATTTCAAATCAGAATTGAAATTTTATGAAGTAAATTCCGAAGGTACTGGGATTATAAATATGGAATGTAGAGTACCTATCCGTGCTTTTAAAAGACTTATCCCAAATTATGAAAAATTAACTCATGAAGAAAGAATAAAAACCCTTCCGTTAGAGATGCAAATAATGGGGTATCGTATTCCTACCCAGGGACAAAATTCAGTTGTTAATTTAACGGTAGTTGATTATTTACCAGATCAAGCTGGTGAAGTAATACATTTACCTCTTGAATTCACCACTCTCACTGGTTCTGACTTTGACATAGATAAGTTATTCACTATGATGAAGAACTATATAATGAGGAATGGCAAACTAGAAGAAGTTAAGTTTTTAGAAGGTGATGCTGTAGAGATTGTTAAAGAAAGATATGAAAATAAATTACGTGAATTATATAAAACATATAGAAGGGACCGTACTATATTTGATGCAAAAACATCTGAGATACTAAAGGACTCTGAAGAAGGGGCTTATAACGAGACTAAGATTTTATCTGATCAGGATGAAATAATAAGGAGAAATATAATAGAGAGTTTAGAAGCAAATAAAAAGGCTCTAGAGGCTGCAACTGATGATATTAGTAAGCAATACCTTGAAGACATAGTATCTACTGAACAAAGAGAGTTAGATGAATTGAATGACAATAACTTTATTGAATCATTCAATGATGAAAAATGGGCTAAACAAAGACCTGTTATTTTAAAATTATTAATTGGTGCTAATAAAATTGGTACAGTAGAAGACTTTAGTAAATTATCAATTGAGGCACAAAATACCAGTGGGGCAAATGAGAATAGAATATTTGAGATATTCCAAACAGTTATATCTGATATTAAACATGCTAGGAACACAACCCTACCTTTAGGTACTCTTACTGGTGAAATGAAAGCAAGGAGAAGAAAGTATATAACTGCCAGGAGTGGTGGTAAAACCATACCTCTTGAAGCACTTGAATCAGAGACGCCAGCATACCAGTCTGCTACTAAATTTAAATTTATGACTTCAGTAAAAGGTATTGGGGTATATGCATTACAGAATGCTAACCACTCCCTTACACAACAGGCTAACATTAAACTTCGTACTAATTTTAATTATGGTAAAGATATAAATGAAAAGGGTGTTATTCCACTCGACTTGATAGAAGGTGGGGATTTAAAGTATGTAACAGACTGGTTGTCTGCCATGCTCGATGGACATGTGGATGCTATTAAAGACGATTATATGTCCGAACTTAATGTTAACAGCGCAACGTATTCTGTGACATCTCTACTTTTAAGATTAGGTTTTGGTGTAAGTACATTTGATTTTCTTGCACAACCTATTATAGTTAAACTAGCAAGGGAGTTTTACAATGTTGGTGGTGGTAGACATGTTATTTCAGAAGAAACAGAGTATCAACCTGGGACCGCTATTGATAAGGCATACAAACGTGCTAAACGTCAAATACTTGCTTCTTTAAATAGGCCAGTTGAAACTGATGAGGACTTGGATATTAATTTGGGAGAAGAAGATCTATACATCCCATTTGACGAATTGATGTCAGATGAATCTTTACTAATGGATGGGTTAAATCCAAATAAAAACACAAGTCAAGAACATAAGATACGGCAACTAAATTTCCTTGAATATTTTATGAGGATATTTAGAGATGGCGAAAAGGTAAATAGTCTTGTATTAAATACCAGGGTTGATACTAAAGATTTTGGTAGCAATCCAGTAGAGTTTAGACATTTCATAAATAACTTGATTAAAATAGAACAATTAGATTTACCTGAAAACAGGAGAGATTTTATAAACTTAGATAGGTTTATAAACAGCAAGGGTGAATATGTAGAGAATGGTACTATGTTATCAACTTTACTAGATAATAGTATTTTCTATTTAGAGAGAATATTTAATAATAAGAGTATTATTGGTTCCACTGGGTTTGGTAGGATGTTTTGGGGTTTGGCTAATTCTATACCAAATAGTGAAAATTTTAGAATGTCTATTATAAATAGTATGACTGGGGATTTATTCAGTGCTGTTACTTCTAAATTCTTTAGTGATCCGAGGTTTGGTATAGGGATGACTAGAGCTAGATTAAGTACTTTATATTTAAATAATGATGAGTCTGTATTTGCTACTATAAGTAAAGTCAAATCACCTAGGTTTAAATACTATGAAGAGTTAAAAGATAATAAGGTTATTGAAATGTTACAAGTGGATTCTAAACCACTAACTGCTGTTGAAAATTATATTACTACTCCATTCATGTCTGCATCAGATGTTTGGGAAAATGATGATTATATAGCAGATTTCAAAGCTATTATAGAACATGAAGATCCTACAGTTCAGTTACTTGGTAGACAATTATACTTATACGCATTCTATTCAACTGGTTTTAAACACAGGTATTATGATTACCTGAGGTATATACCAACCTCTGCTAACAAGGAAATAAATATGATGAATACTAAAACTAAAAAGTATGAGCCCGCTAGTTTTAATAAATTCATAAGGCAGATGTTAGAGGAACTCAATGACCCAGCTTCAATAGTAGAGTTTTATACAAGTATAAAAAAGGATTTCTTTGAAAACAATTGGTATAATTGGCGATATGTACCTAAGGTAGATGGTTTAATGACTTATCAACCAAATAGGGATGAAAATGGTTTTATAAATTATATTGCATTGAATTTTGGTAGAGGTTCTCAATATGCCTTAGGTACTAATGAAGATGGTGATGTAGTATATCCTAGTTATGTTACCTTAACTGGTGATGGGAGTATATCACAATACAATGTCCCACGTACTGGGGAAGAAGTAGCGGACGTGAGTGACATGGAAAAGGCGTTTAAACAACAGGCTAGAACAGAAGAAAGTGAAATTATTGGTGGGAATGTGGCACTCTTTAAAATGGTTGGTATATCTAAAATTACTAACCCAGAAACTAAGAAACCAGAAGACCTAGCACTATATGTTCCTATTAATAAGAAAGGTGCTTTATCAAATGGTATTGTAACAACTGAAATGGGTATTGAATCTGAGACCTCGTTTATAAAATATAACAATCTTATAATACAAAAATCTCTTGCAGAACGTATCAAGGTAGTTAAAGATAATGTTGATAAATTCAAGGAAATACCATTTGAAAAACAACAAGTAACTACTAAGATGGTTAGGTCAGTTGCTGAAGAAATAGATGTTGATTATGCTGATGGAGCTTTAGACTTGCAGTTCAATGAAGATAATAGGGTTGTTCGTTCTGTTAAGCGACTTGCGGCAAAAGGATTTCAAGGTTATGTGGGTGGGTTTGAAAATATGGGTAAGGGTATTCCAGAAGGGGATGGTAAGGATAAAGCTATGAGAAAAGTTGCTGACAGTGCTATTGGAGAAATGAGTGGTGGTAAAAGACAAACATCTACTTCTACTACTATGCAGCATTTTATGGATGAAAAATGGAATTATTATCCTGTAAAACAAGATGCTGTTACTTCAATGTCAAATGATGTTAAAATAGTTATGTTAGCAAGAAATGGAGAATTAAAAAATAAATCATTAACTGAACAAACTAAGTTATATATTAATAGAGCAAGGGAAAATGGTGCTGAATTTGTAGTAGGGGATATGCCAGGTGTAGATAGTCAATTCATAGATTATTTACAAAAAATTGGGGCTAAGTTTACTATTTATCATACTGGTAATGAGAGTAGGATTAAACTTAAAGAGGTTAATGTAATAGGTACATCAGTCAAAGGTCAATTTGTACAAACGGAAATAGATTTTGAGAAAGGTAAGGAAATAGAAGAAAAATGTTAATATATAAATAATGGCTGCAATATACTGTCCAATAAAAACAAGTGATGAATACCTAGAGATGATAGACGTCTTTAAGGACTCCACATATGTACACAAACTATGGCATTATAACAATGGTAATCCTTTAGACAAAGATCATAAAGGTAACGCTAGTATACTATTTGAGGAGTTGATGGAATTAAATGACGGTGATAGAGCTGCTTCTTTAAGGATGAAGTCCACTGTATTCAATGAAGGTTTTCTAGACTTCTTTGGTAACTGGATTAAAAATGACTATAAACCAGAAACACATGATGTGTATGAGAATGGGGAACCATTTACTGACACCTTCCTTGACTACACTTATGCTGAGGACCAAACCAAAATACATCCCGACCCTTCTATACGTGCAGATATACGTAAATATGATGAAAATGAAATAACAGATTTAAATAATAATTATGTTTGGGCTATTGAGAAACGATTTGGTTTAGTTGATAACAAAAGGTGGGGGGCTATACCACCTGGGAAGAAATGGAAAGTCAAAAAACTACAAGGGTTCTCTTCATACAAAGCCCTTAAGATAATTAAAGAACTTGAAAAGGAGGGTATTCAAGCTTATCCAACAACTGTTCATTATTTAGAGCCTAATATTAGACCTAGGACGGGTGTTCAAGTTAGGGTTGATATAGGTAGGCCGGCTAGTAAAAAAGTTAGTGCGTTTAGGGAGGGTGGTTATACCACACTTGGGGGTCAAGACTTTAAAATCAAGTACGCAGATACTAAACCTATAAAAGCCGCTATCGAAAATGCTAAGGAATTAACAGTCCCTCAGTTCCTTGCATATTTATCCAATACATACGGTGATTTAATAAAGAAGTTTCCTGAGTTAGCAGGTTCTATAGAATTGATATTAGGTAATCGTAATAAATTTGAAAATTTAAAAATCAGAGTGGAACATAGTCATCCTGACAGTGGTACATATATGGCGTATAGATCTAACGATCATTCAATAGGTATATATATTAATGTTGTTCTAGACGTTCCAACATTAGAGGGTTTTATATCCTCGTTTGTTCATGAGATGGGTCACGCTTTAGTATTTGATGCTATAGAAAATCCAAAAGATAACATAGATAGACAGTTAAAGAAAACTATGACTGAGATATGGTCTGCATATGTTAAACAAAAGAATAAAACAAATGAAAATGCTGCTGAAGATGTTCATGAATTTATAGCTAACTTCTTTACTGATGCTAGGTTACGTTCTCAGTTAAAGGAAATGAGTGATTATAAGTTTAGTAGACCATTGTACAAGAGAGTTATAGATGCTATTATAGATTGGTTTAGATTAAAGACTGGTTATCAAATTAGGAAAAAACATGAAGGTAATCTAAATGATTTTGTGGACAAAACTCTAAGAAAGTTCTTTGAAAATAAAACAGAGATACGTAATGTAAATCGTACAACGAATGCTACTAAAAAAGCTAAAGTAAAAAATAGTTTACTTGATGATATCCAATCCCATGTAGACGCGGGAAAACCTGGAACAATTAAAACCGCTCTTAAAGCATTTGGTGAATTATTTGCATTTGATGAAGTAAATCATAAGTATTCTTTAAAGGCTGATCCTACTATAACATTTAAGTCTGTCACACAAATAAATGCAGAACATGGGTATGGTGTAGCAGAAGAGGATATACCTAAGTTAAATGCAGAAGAACTTGCTATACTTAAAGAAGGTGGTAAATTAGGTAAAGCTACTCACATGACAGCAGAAGAAATTGTTACTGGTGTAGTGAAAGATATTGTTGGTGAAACTGGATATAGTATTTCTGATGCTGTTAAAGATAGGGTACAAAAGATAATAAATGACATAGAAAAGACTAGGACTGTTAATGGTATCAAACCGATATTAATGTCAGAAGTAACAGTGGGGGATATATCTAAGGGTATTGCTGGTACAATAGATTTAGTGGTAATAGATAGTCTCGGTCGGGTAGATCTATATGATTTTAAAACAAAAAAAGGAGGGTTTGAATGGTATACTAGTACAAAAAAAGGTAAGAGTAACCAGTCTAGTTATAGATTACAATTATCAGCATATAAACTTTTACTTGAAGAAGTTTTAGGTGGTAAAGTTAGGGTTAATACAATGAATATTATACAATTAGTTCCAACTATTAATGAAGAGACTAAAAATATAATAACCTTATCATTAGATACACAGATTTTTTCAAGTGGTATGGATAGTTTTGTTATTACCCCACTTGCACTGAGAACTATATATGGTACTGGTAGGGGATATAGTTGGGACAGTGTTGCTCAAGTAGCAAGTCTCGATGCTGATGTTCTTTCTACCCCGGGATATAAATTAGAGCAGATAGAAATTAATAAACTCACTACTTTAGAAGAGGTTTATAGGAGTACTATGCGTAAGTTAGAGAGCAAAGTGGACATAATGAGACGTAGATATAGTTTTACAAAACGTCGTAGCTTTGAAGAACACTTTAATATAGTGTCTCAAATTGATAGTTCTAGTTTAGCTATAATTGAAATTATAAAGTATGCAGCTAAAGTTACAAATGCATTATCTGAAAGATATAAAGAGATGTCAGAAGGTAATTTAATATTTACACCAGCTCTATTACAAGAATGGAAAGACTATATACTAGCATATGATTCTCTTGATTCTTTACAGAGCATGCTTGATACAAATCCAGATCTACTTAACAACCCCACTATAAAGTTAGTACTTGATGATGTTATTAAAAATAAAAATATAATCAAAAATGCTCATGTTTTAAAAGGTAAGGAAGCTGTTGCCAAACGACTCGTTCCTTACTTTGATATGATACGTGTACAAAGGAAGGAAGAACTTGAATCACTTTGGCGTAAAATGGCACATAGAGTTAAACATGGTACTCCATTTAAAGAGGGTGAGAAGATAGGTGGTAAAGAGGTAAGTGGTGTAATGACACAAGAGGAGTTTAAAAGGTATGGTAAAGATGTAAATGAATTTGTTGACTACCACTTATCAAAGGAAAGTGATGATATAGATAAAGCTACTTATGAATTGTTACTTAAGGAATTAAGTGTTGCAGCAAATGATGTAAATGAGGCTGTACGATGGGTGGATGCGTTGGTTGATACCACAGATCCAATTGCAGCAGCTATAGTGTCTGCATTCAATAAAGCAGATGAAGCTAATAGGTTAGAGGCATTAGACAAGAAGATAGAGTTTTATAGAATTTGTACTAGACTAGAAAAAGAAAGAGGTAAAACTGGTATGACATCAGAGAGAAAACATTATGATGAAATACTTGAGATAAGTGATAGAGGTTCTTATCTAATACGTCCTTTCTTAAGTAGTTTAGAGCATTCTGAAAGAGAAATTAGAGATTTAGGTAAGAAGGATGATTCTGGTAAAAAGGTGGGTGCATGGATTCAATTACACTTCCCATTAAAAGAACATGAAGATGCTTATTTAGAAGCTATGCATATTTATTTGGTAGAGCAATATAAGGTGGGACTTATTTCTGTAAAAGACGTAAATGCAATAATGGAGAATGAAACACATCCTAATAAACATTTTCCAATATCTTCATTAGCGAAACCAAAAATAGATGATTATGGAAATGAGTATGCTCCTGCTGAAATAAGTACCGATGCTTCTGATATAGCAATAAATTGGAAAGCAAAAAATAGAAAGTTATACAGTACCATAGATAAAACCTGGCATAACCCAAAGTGGGATGTTTTTATGAAAAGAATAGGTATAAGTACTACTATATCAATAAAAGAACAATATGATGCAATTGCTGAATCAACTGATCCAATGGCACAAATGTATAATTTGTTAGTTAAAACTGCAGAGGAAGCTGATTCTGGTATACCTTATTCACATAGACTTGGTTATAGATTACCTGGTGTTTATAAAAACGTGAATGAAAATCTTAGGGAAGGTACTTCTATAGCATCTTCTTTTAAAAATGAAATTCAATTAGATTTTATACGTAAGAAAGGTGATGTAGAATATAATCCACAAGAATATACAGATGAAGTTGGTAATCCTAAATATTTTTTACCAGTTCATTATATAAACAAACTTACAGAAGATAAACAGTCATATGATTTACCAACAATATATTTTAAATATTGGGATTCAGCTAATGACTATGCAAATAAAAGGGATATACTACCTACTATAGAGATGGCTAAACACTTTGTAGAAACCAGAGTTACAGAAAAGAAGGATTCAATGGGTAGGGCGGTTTTACGTTCACTTAGATCAATAATTCCAGGATTTGAAAATGAATCAGCAGTTACTAAGAATAGTAGTCTTGTAAATCAATTAAATGACTGGTTTCAAATGTATGTATATGGTAATACTGCAGAAAAAAATCAGTTAAAAATAACTGATGATTTAACTCTTGATATACAGAAATTCGTAGACGGTGTAAATAAGTACACCTCTGTGAATTTACTTGCCCTTAATGTTGTTCAAGGATTTGCTAACTTATCAATAGGTGAGTTAATGCAAGGTATAGAAGCAATAGTGGGGGAGTATGTAACTATAAAATCATACACAAAGGCATCCCGTCTTTATGCTAAATGGTTGCCAGGTATGCTTGGTGATGTTGGTAGGCGTATGCCAGAGAGCCTAGGTTCATTAATTATACAGCAATTTAATGCCATGAACGAAGACTTAGTTGGTGAAACTGAATTTGCTAATAAAAACAAGATGAAGGCACTGGCTAAACAACAAGCTTTTGCTACTGTACAAATGGGTGGTGAACATATACTTAGGTCTAGGTTCTTATATGCAATGATAGAAAATGAAATACGTGCAATAGATAATAATGGTAAAGACATAGGGTCTATGATAGACTTTTATTATGTAAAAAATGGTAAACTTGCTATAAAAGATGAAGTTAATCTTAAGAAATCTAAATGGACAGAAGAAGACCAGAGGGGTTGGGGTAGGAGATTTCGTGGTATTGCTGATCGTGTACATGGGGCTTACAGTCTAGAGGCTAAGGTAGCAGCACAACGTTATTTCCTTGGTAAATTAGCATATATGTTTCGTAAGTTTGTTGTACCAGGTGTACGTCGTAGATATGGCAGGAAGGCTTATAGTGAAAGGTTACACCAAACAACAGAAGGTAATTATATTACTACATATAAGTTCTTTAAGAAACTATACAAGGAAATACTAGGTATGAAACTCGCACTTCTTAGTGAAGAATGGGTTGCTTTAAGTCCACATGAACAAGCTAACATAAAACGAACCATATCAGAATTAGTAGCCATTACTTCGTTAATAATATTAAGTGGTTTTGCTTACTCTCATTGGTCTGATGCTGAGGACGAAGATGATAGACGATTCTGGGCTTTCTTAGCATACCAGGGATATAGGTTAAAAACAGAATTGTTATTCTTT
>Ga0180732_1000253_pt1 | contig 51351 bp, 35 predicted proteins | sample KR11_01MetaG_FD_148674 | JGI IMG/M metagenome (GOLD analysis project Ga0180732, IMG submission 148674) | Groundwater microbial communities from the Olkiluoto Island deep subsurface site, Finland - KR11_0.1 MetaG | ecosystem: Environmental > Aquatic > Deep subsurface > Groundwater | place... | reverse complement strand
GATAAAATTACTTAAAACGATTTTTATAGTATCTATTGCTTCTGTAACCGGTAGAGAAACAGGGTGCATAGCGGCATCCGGTACTTTTTTTATGATTTCATCGAATGGTTGTACAAGCGTAAATTGTGTTGCAAGACGAATAAAATGCTTTGCTCGAAGCTTGAAAGCAGGAACCCAGAATTTAAAAGCCATATTTTCCCAACTCTTTTGAACAGCTTTTGGAAGATTTGCTAATTTCACAAGGTCGGCATACGAATCAAGAGCTATTTCTGATACGTTGGCTCTAATCTGCCAGAACGGAAGAAATAATAAGTCATTATCTGTGTCCGGAAAATAGCCGAAATTGATTTTTTGAAGTTTTTTGTTGTGGCTCTGCCATGCCGAATCACAGTTTTTGCATAAAAGAACGAGTGAATCTTTTTCGCCCGACAAATCCCACCCGCAATCCGGACATATTGCAGGTATGAAATCGATTGTCCAGTCTGGTTTTTCCGTTACAAAAAGATTAATGTCAAAATCTTTCGGGAGCGTTTTACAGACAGGTTTGTTGATTACGCCGTCCCAGAGCATATTATCCTTCAAATAATAGGGTGAATAAATAATGCTTGTTGTTTCACCTATAAAAGATTGAATGGCCGGACTATTTGCCCCTTTTGCACAGAATCGTTTTTCTGCTATGCATATTATATTGTCTATAGAAAGTTCAGGTTTTACAAATACTCCTTCAAATTCCGGAAGGGCAAATTTTAGTTTAAGAGTCTGCGAACGGAATCCAAGGGATACCGGAAACATGGTTGAATTTGTTCCCCGGTGGCTTATATCAATAAACCTGTAATCAGTTTTGTCCGGGTAACATGAAGAAAGCGTTCCTTTGAATCTCCAGTACGGGAAATATAAAGAAGAATTGATGTCTGGATTATTATGAGGCAATATATATCGAAAACAGGCATCTCCCATAAGAAAAGAGCTTACACGGCAGTACGGGCAGGCAATAAGCCTGTCTGTCTCTTCCAGAACGGCAGGTGCACCGCACTGAGGGCAGGATTGCTCTATGCTGATATTAAAGCTTTTCACCGCACATATTACAAAAAACTGATTCTGTCAGATTTTTACCGCCGCATTTTTTGCAAAAATTTGGATTTTCTTTTTCTTCTGCGGATTGACCGCAGCGGGGACAGAAATTTGAGTTAGGGGTGAGATTTTTACCGCACTTTTGGCACTGGATGAAAACAAGTTGTTGATGCCCACAGAATGGGCAGAACTTTGCATCCGAATTGATCGGATGGTTGCATTCCACGCAATTTATTACTTCTTTCAGGTTTTCTTTATCTGACGGTTGTCCGTTTGGTGAGAAATATTTTGCAAACATCGCAGGCATCATAATACCCAAACCCGCTCCCATGCCTGTTGAAGCTCCTTCCATTTCCGATGCTTTCTCTATAGACATTGCAGCTTTCATCTGCAAAAGCTTGTTCATATCGTCAAACAGTCCCATACGGCTTTTGTCATCTATTGCCTTCTGCACTTCAGAAGGAGGAGTGATTGAACTGATATAAATATTGGCAAGACCGAGTCCGAAGCGGCTAAAATCGGTTTTAAGCCTTTTTGCAAGGCCATCTGCAATGTCATTATACTTGGCTGGCAGGTTTAATATCGAATCGAGGGTTTCTCCCATATAGTCGTTGAACCTTGAAACAATCACACTGTTTAAATAATCTTCTGTTTCAGCGGTAGTAAAGATGCCCTGTGTTCCGACCATGCTGTTTATAAAAAGGACAGGCTGTAAAACCTGAATGCTGAATATCCCGAAAGCTCTAAGCCTGACAAGCCCGAGCTGCGAATCCTTAAATGCAACCGGATCTCTTGTGCCCCATTTTAAGTTTGTGAAGACCTTAAGGTTTACGAAATATACCTCAGCCCGAAGCGGGCTGGCCATGCCCCATGGGATGCTTGCCAGCTTTGTCAGTACGGGTATATTGGCGGTTTTCAGCGTATGACGTCCGGGACCAAAAGCATCGATTGCTTTGCCTTTGTAAAAAAACACTCCGGCCTGGCTTTGTCTTACGGTAAGCTGTGCGCCGTATTTAATTTCTCCTGAACCTGTTTCAGGAATGCGATGGACAAGTTCTTTGCCTGTTTCATCAAACCATTCAAGGTTTTCTAAAAAAATTATATTGTCTGTTCCCATTTATTATTATGCTCCTGTTAAACCGAAAGATCTTTGCATAACGTTCTGTTTGCCCCATTTTTTGAAGTAGAGTTTACTATCAGGACTCGTTTCCAGATTCTTTCAGAAAGAATTGATCATATAGTTTTTTTTCGATAAAAAGATCATAAATATCAGGATCAATTATGTTGTTTTTTTTCATATCATTCATTACTTTAAGCGCTTGTTTCAGGTTCATGGGCTTTTTATATGGCCTGTCCTGGGCTGTTAAGGCTTCAAAGATATCTGCAATAGCTATGATTCGTGACTGTAATGGAAGATCTTCTTCTTCGAGAGCTCTGGGATAACCGGAGCCATCGAGCTTTTCATGATGGCTTGAGGCATACTCAGGAACCCTTACGAGTTTTCTGGGGAAAGGCAGCTGGTTTAAGATTCTAAATGTTACGGCAGCATGATTTTCTATGATTTTTCGCTCTTTTGCTGTAAGAGAACCCTGCCTTACAATCAGATTTTCTAATTCTTCCTCAGAAATATAGGGCTGTTTTTTGTCGTTAAGCAGATAAGTTTTGCGGGCTATTTCCTTTAACCTGTTAGCATCATCTTCTGACAAAAGTTCACCAGGGATATTGGATGATTTTATAAATTCAAAATCATTCTCAAGATTTTTTAGTTTTTCGTTAAGTTCAGAATCGAGAGCAGTAAATATGCTTTCATTTTTTTCATTTTTCAAATGCGTTATTTTAATTTTGAGATATTCATTTTCAATTATTTTAGCAATAAGACTGAACCTTGTTTCCAGAAGATTTATGCGATCGAAGACAGTTTGAAGTTTGGTGCTTTTATCAATTACATATTCAGGAGTAGTGATTTTACCCACATCATGCATCCAGGCCGCTATACGGATTTCTTCAAGCTCATTTTCATCAAGTTTTATTTTAATGAATTGTTTTTTCTTAGAGGTATTAATTGTTTCTGCTATCATTATGGATAAATCAACAACGCGGTTGATATGCCCCAAAGTGTAAGGAGACTTTTCATCAATTGTTGTTGCTATGGTTTTAATGAAGGAATAAAAAAGGTCTTTTAAATCCTTAATAAGCTGTGTATTTGTTAGGGCAACCGCAGCCTGGGAGGCAAGAGATGCCGTTTCATCAATGTATTCATCCGGAAATGCAATAACTTCTCCTGTTCGCGGGTCTTTTGAGTTCAGAAGTTGCAAAACGCCAATGATATCATTTTCATGGTTTCTCAAGGGTATAACAAGCATAGATTTTGATCGGTAGCCTGTAGAAGCGTCGTACTTCATAGGTCCGGTAAAATCAAAGCCATGGGCTTTATACACATCAGGTATATTTACAATTTCACCGGTTATTGCAACATAGGATGATACATTTGAGTAATTTTGCTTTCCGTCAGTATAAAGGGGGACGTTTGGGAGATCAATTTTAATACCGCTTGTTCCGCCCATCCTGATATTTAATGTGTCATTTTGCAGGATTTTAAAACAAAGGTTTTTGTTTTCTTTATCAATGATATAAAGGGTGCTTGCATCGGCTTTTGTCATCTTTCTTGCATCCATAACAATCATCTCAAGGAGTTTGTCAATATTTTTTTCGCTTGATAAAGCAAGACCAATCTTTGAGTCTTGTTTGATATGTGCAATTTGTTCTTCAGCATAATGCTTAACTTCGGAAAGAACCGATGTTAATAGTTTATTTAGTTTTTTATCCTTAGAGAGTGTATTGATTTCCGAAGGGGAAAGTATGGATTCATTACAAGCTTCAGATGAAAAGGCCATATTTGAACTCCATATTATAGAAGATGCATTTTAAATTATACTTATTGCGAAGTTATCTTAATGCAAGTCAGTTTACCATGAAAACAGGTTCAAGTAATTTCTAATTGTAAAAGCTATCTATAAAATCTACTATTAGATCCAGATATTAATCAGATTAATTGCAGATTGCATAATTATGAAATCATGGTAAAATATTAAATAAACGAATAAGCATAAATATAAACCAAGGATAATTGATGGCGCGCCTGACAGGATTCGAACCTGTGACCTACGGATTAGAAGTCCGTTGCTCTATCCAGCTGAGCTACAGGCGCAATGGCCGCATCAATATCATACCTATATTTATATGTCTATAAAAAAAATGATTTTACTACTAATTGCAGGAAAGATTTTAATGGGCCTGAATGGGTTATGTCATAACAAATATTACTATTCTAAAAGGCGTTTTAATAAATGACAAATGAAAATAAAAAAAAGGACCGGGTTGCAAATAAGGCTATAGTAAAATATGATCCTTTGCAACGTTACATGATGGAGGTAAGCAATCATAACCTGCTGTCCAGGGAAAGAGAGTACGAACTTGCCGTAAAGGTTTATGAGCATGATGATAAGGATGCAGCTTATGAAATTGTTACTTCAAATCTTAGACTGGTTATTAAAATAGCTCTTGAATTTCAGAGGATGTGGATGCAAAATCTTCTTGATCTTATACAGGAAGGAAATATTGGGCTCATGCAGGCTGTCAGGAAATTTGATCCTTACAAAAATGTTAAATTTTCTTATTATGCTTCTTTCTGGATCAAAGCCTACATTCTGAAATTTATAATGGATAACTGGCGGTTGGTAAAAATTGGTACTACCCAGGGCCAGAGAAAACTATTTTTCAAGCTCAAAAAGGAGAAACAAGATCTTATTGATCAGGGATTTGATCCAAAGCCCAAACTTTTATCCGAAAGACTGGGAGTTACCGAGAAGGAAATTGTTGATATGGATCAAAGGCTTGACGGGTGGGATGTTTCCCTTAATACTCCTTTATCGGATGATTCAGATTCGGAAAGAATTGAATTTATCAGCTATGACTCCGAATCTGCTGAGGAACAGGTCGCGAAAAAGCAGATGGATAACCTTATATACAGCAAAATAGATGAATTCCGTAAACTGATGACGAAAAGAGAAAATGAAATTTTTGATCTTAGAATATTTTCAGACACTCCCGCTACTCTCCAGGAGATAGGAGACCGTTACGGTATATCAAGGGAGCGTGTACGTCAGCTTGAAAAGAATATAATTAATAAAATGAGAGAGTTTATTAAAGAAGAACTGCCGGATTTGATTTCATACCTGACATGAAAAAATAAAATCAGCCTGGTATTCTTGTACAATTAATTGGTCGGAACGCTTGCGGGTTAGAGGTGGCAGCTAGGAATAATTTTAAAATGAAAAATAATCTTACAAAATTAATAATTACACTTTTTCTTATATTTCTGTTTTCGGGATGTTCTTTCCCGTTTATGAATTCATTTTCAAAAGCAATAACAAAAAACGATATTTATTTTCCTGAAAACAATTATTTTTATTTTACAGAATCACAAATATTAAAAAATAAGGGGGAGATTGAACAGGCGATAAAATACATGGAGCGAGCGTTGGAACTTGATCCTGAATCGCTTTTTTTAAAAGGGGAGCTGGTTAATTTATACCTTCAGCAGAAAGAAAATATTAAAGCCTTAACTATAGTAGAAGATGTGCTTAAAAAGGAACCGGAAAACATAGGTGCTCTCATTCTGTTCGGAAAGATAAAGCATTCCCTTAATAAAATTGACGACGCCAAAAAGATATATGAAAAAATTGTTGAGGGAAAACCCAAGGAAAAAAATATATATTTACTGCTTGGCAGTATCTATATTGATGAAAGGGAGTTTGATAAGGCAACCGACCTCTTTGAGAAGCTTGTGATCAATTTTCCGGATTACTATCTTGGATATTACTATCTTGGCAAGATTTATGGCGAAAAAGATAACTTAATAGAAGCAGAAAAGAATTTTAAAAAAGCAATTGAATTAAAGCCGAATATGGACGAGTCGCGCTATGAGCTGATAAATATATATAAGATACAGCGCAAGAAAGAAAAGACAATCCAGCTTTTAAAGGAAATGTTAAAGAATAATCCTGATAACATAAGAGCGGCTCTCGATCTCGGTTGTTTTTATAAAAAGAACAACATGCAAAAAGAAGGCGAAAAGATTTTAATAAATCTTGGCAAAAAAAGCCTTACTGATTTTGATGTTGTGCTTAATTTGATTCAGTTTTATCTGGATAAGCATGAAAATGATGATGCTATAATAATTCTTGAAGATATGCAAAAAGGTGCTCCTGACAATTCTGATTTGCATTACCTTAGCGGCCTTTTCCTGCTAGCAGTAAAAAATTATGACGGTGCTCTTGAACAGTTCCTTAAAGTAAAAAATGATTCAAAGTTTTATTTTGATACCGTTTTCAGAACCTCGTTTATTTACCAGAGTAAAGGAATGACCAGGGAAGCTATATCCTATATTAAAGATGTGATTGCAAAAGACCCCGAAAATCCAAATTATCAATATTATCTTGGTTTGTTTTATGAAGATTTTAAGGACTATGAAAATGCCGAAGAAGCGCTTTTAAAAGCTATAAAAAAAGATCCGAATGATACTATGTTTCATTTCCGCCTTGGAGTTATTTACGATAAATGGGGAAAAAAAGAGAAGTCTATTGAACAGATGAAAACGGTTATCCGGATTGATCCTGAAAATGCGGATGCCTTGAACTATCTTGGTTATACCTATGCTGAGATGGGGAAAAATCTCAATGAGGCTGAAAAACTTATTTTAGAAGCGCTGAAATATAAGCCAGGAGACGGGTATATAACCGATAGCTTAGGATGGGTGTATTTTAAGAAAGGCCTTTACTCAGAGGCTATAAAGATTCTGAAAAAAGCAACAGATCTTGTTCCCGAAGATCCGGTTATTTTAGAACATCTCGGTGATGCTTATATAAAAAACAATGATATTAAAAATGCTCTGGAAACCTACAGGCGTTCTCTTAAGCTCAAAAAAGAAGACAAGGAAATGTTGATAAAAAAAATTCAAGAGATTTCAGGAAAAGGGCTTTAAAAAATATGAAGAAAATATTGCATTGTTTTCTTCTATTATTTATTGCCCTTTCTTTTTCGTCATGTGCCGGTCTCCAATCTAATATATTTAATAATATTTTTGGACAGGAAAGATCCCCTGTCTTCACTTCCGAAGCGCACAGCCTTTTTCTTGCGCTTAACGAAAAGAACCGGGAATTAAAAACATTTAAGGGAACAGGACGGATGAGCCTGTCCAAAAAAAACGGGGAGGTAATTTCAGCTGATATTGCATGGATTGCAGAAGATACTGATAAGATTTACATTGCTGTGCGAGGCGTTTTAGGTCAACCCATAGCAGGTATTGCAACTGACGGCAAATACGTTTATTTTGCTTCCTATACGGAAAAGAAATTTTACAAAAAACATTCGGATAATGCCGATCTTAAAAGCTTTATTTCTATTCCGATAAAGATGAAAGATATTATTTTACTTCTATCCGGGCGAGCGCCTGTTTGTGATTTTGATACAGCATCAACAGAATATATTGAAAATAAAGGACCTGTTCTTGTTTTAAATAACAGAGGGGCTGATATAGTTGAAAAAATATATTTCGATCAAGGCAGTAATAATGTTATGCAAATTGATATGCTCGATTCGGGAGATATGCTTTACAGGGTTTTTTTTGATGGGGGAAGGTTTGTGAAAGAATATTATATTCCTTCAAAACTTGTAATTTCAAGCGAAGCCGGCGATAATTTTAAGCTTGATATAAATAAGTACTGGGCTGATGAGCCGGTATCTCCATCTGCTTTTGTGCTAAGGTCTCCAGAGTAAAAGTTATAGTGAGAGCTTTAAAACTGGCTCTCTTGATAAATATCAAACCCCAAATCTCCGGGTTGAAATTTGGGGTTTGATATTTATCTTCGCTATTCGAGTATGGAAGCGGCTTTTAATACTTCCTGAAAGTATCATATCAAAACGGAGAAAATGATTTAAAATGGCGATGTATGAGGAAGGTACTCTTGATTTAATAAAAATGGCTTTAAATAAAAGGGAGGAAGAATATCTTTCACCTATTGCAATCTTAAGTTCAAAATGCCTGCGCCGGGAATATGAAGAAGGTAGAGATCTTAGTTACAGGCAAGATTTTTCTATAGATATAGACAGGATACTCTATTCGCTTGCATATACTAGATATATTGACAAGACTCAGGTTTTTTACCTGATTAATAATGACCATATAACGCACAGGGTTCTTCATGTTCAGCTTGTGTCCAAGGTGGCAAGGACTATAGGCCGTTTCCTGGGATTAAATGAAGATTTGATAGAAGCAATATCTCTGGGCCATGATATTGGTCATACTCCCTTCGGGCATGACGGTGAAAGATTCCTGTCGGAACTTTGTAAAGAGAGCGGTATCGGACATTTTTTGCATAATGTCCAAAGCGTCCAGTTTCTCGACAAAGTTGAACGAAAAGGAAAGGGATGGAATCTTTCACTCCAGACACTTGATGGAATTTTGTGCCATGACGGAGAAGTTCACAATCAGAGCCTTGCGCCTCAAAGGGTGAAAAACTTTGATAAACTTGAACAGGAAATAGAAATTAAGAAAACTAATCCCGATGCAAAGCTGATACCCATGACGCTTGAGGGTTGCGTAGTTCGAATAGCGGACACTATAAGCTATATCGGGCGTGATATAGAAGATGCAATAAGGCTTAATATTATAAAGAGAACGGATCTCCCTGAAGAAAGTGTTAAAATACTTGGAAACACTAATGGAACAATAACATATAATCTTGTAACGGACGTCATTAAAAACAGCTTCCAGAATATATATATTGCATTCAGTCCGGAGGTTTCGGAAGCATTAAAGCGAATAAAAGCATTCAACATGGAGCGGATTTACCTTAATCCTGAAATCAAAAAACACGGTAATCTTATAAAAACACTTTTCAGAATGCTTTTTGAAAAATATATTTCCGATATAGAAAAAGAAAACAGGAAGTCTGTAATTTTCAACAGCTTTTTGGAAGATATGTCGAAAGAATATATCAACAATCAAAAAAATGAAGAAATCGTCAGAGATTTTATAGCAGGAATGACGGATCAGTATTTTCTGCGGCAATGTCCGGAAAACATGAGGCCTGTTCCTGAAATAAGATGATATGACAATAGGTTAGTCAAATAAATAATCTGAGAAACAATCTCAACTTCTTATTAAGATTAGTTTTGCTTTACACCATTTTCAAAACTTACCTTGCCATATCTATCCGAAGTGCCCAGATTAGTGTATAGCCCTCGCAGCTGCTGCCCGCCCAAAAGCACCTCGTAAGCGGCTACGCCATAGTCATTCTGATCTTCTGTGTTTTTGTAATAAACGCTTAAGACGCCGCTGTGAAGGATTCCCATGCCTTTGTAAGACTGAGGAGCATCTCCTGTCTGGGAATTATCTATCAGCCACGACAACTGATAGATATCATCGCTTTTATTGATGGCCAATAGACCGACATACTTATACCCTTCGGTTCGGTATGACCCGCTGATATCGATTACTCCTGCATCTGACACGGGTTGAGAATCGTCGGGATTACCAATGCGAAGGGCAAGATCATCTATTTTGGGTGGAAAATCTGCAGGAGATTTGATTTCAGACTTCAGTGCTTTTATAAATACGGACATTTATGGTGTAATAATCAAAAATCCGGCCCAGACTGCCGATAAGGACAAGATCGACATTTGCGAGAGAACCGATTTTTTGAGCCTGGCTATCATCTGTTATGCCGGATTGTATCAGCCGATATTCGTCCATAAGTTTGTTGATCTGCGATCGTTCAACAATCTTGTAGTGTCCGCCTTCAATGATCATGGTCCTGAGATTTTCAGAAACCGCCATTGTCAGATTTTTATCAACTCCGACCGGTTTAAGGTCGAGGACAGCCATACGTTCAGCAGCGCCTGCTGTCGTAATAACTGCCAATAGTAAAACGAACACGAGTATATGCCTCATAATTTTTTCTCCCATTTCCAACCCTCTTAATACATGGAATTAAACGATCGGTATTTTCATTTTATCCTTTTTTAATATTACTTGGTACGTACGTCAATATATTTCGCGGCATCTTCCGGGTCAGCCCCTTCACAAACTCACCTTGACTCTCTTTGAGTTGCTCAAACAAATCGTTGAAAGCATCGGAGATGTATTTTAAAAAGATGCGGAGTTTGGCTGCTGCCGCCCGCAGTTTTTTGCAAAAACTATATATTGTTACCTTTCCGAATATTATGGCAATATTCAAAGGAGTGGCAGTAAGTGATAACCGTACAAAAGGATCTTTTATTGTAAATCCTATAATAAAGTAATACAGATAAAAAAACAATGAAAGACAATAGCACCTAAAGACTTAACACTCTTTATACCGTTAGAAGCACAAAGCAGAAATCGATATTCGTTATTCTTTGTTCGCTATTTGAATAATAAAGGAAATCACGATGGAAAAACAAGTCGTTGTAAGATTTGCCCCCAGCCCTACCGGTTATTTACATATTGGTGGTGCAAGAACCGCTATATTTAACTGGCTCTATGCCCGTAAAACCGGTGGCAAATTTATCTTAAGACTTGAAGATACGGATGCCGAAAGATCCACAGAAAACTCAATAGAAGGAATCATAGAAGGATTAAAATGGCTCGGGCTTTTATGGGATGAAGGCCCTAACTTTCAGAGCCAATATATTGAAGATCATCAAAAAGCCGCACAAAAACTTCTTGAAACAGGTCATGCGTATAAATGCTTCTGTACCAAAGACGATATAGAAAATAAGCGGGAAGAAGCCGTTAAGAAAAAGACTACTTATATCTATAACAAGTCATGCCGGGATCTTACTTGTGATCAGGTTGCAAAAAAGGAAGCTGAAGGATTACCTTATGCAATAAGGCTGAAAGTGCCGGATGGTTCAGGCAGTGTAACTTTTAACGATGTTGTCTATGGAACCATAGAAAAAAAATATGTAGATATTGAAGATTTTATTATTGTACGCTCAAACGGCAAACCTTTATATGTGCTTTCAAATGCAGTCGATGACATAAGGGATAAGGTTACACATGTTATTCGCGGTCAGGACGGCCTTGCCAATACGCCCAAACAGATACTCTTATACAATGCGCTTGGTGCATCTCTGCCTGTTTTTGCGCACATGTCTTTAACACTTGATCCGAAGAAAGCGAAAATATCCAAACGACACCACGGCGAACTGGTAGCCGTACATTTTTACAGACAACACGGGTTTTTGCCCTGGGCGCTTGTAAATTTTCTGGTGCTTCTGGGTTGGGCAACGTCTGAGTCAAGAGAGATATTTTCAAAAGAGGAACTTATCGATGCGTTTTCATTAGAGGGAATAAGCAGGGCAAATTCCGTTTTTAACATAAACAAAGATGATCAGAAGTACTTTACCGATCCTAAAGCCATAAATATCAATGCCCATTATTTAAGGACAATGCCTGTAGAAGAGCTTTTGCCGTATGTGAAGGAACAGCTCAAAAGCGAAGGTTTATGGAATGACGAATATGAAGCAAACCGCAGTGAAGAGCTTCTTGATACTGTTGAGCTCCTGCGCAACCGGTTTCACTTGATAACGGATTTTACAACAATCGGCAGGGCATACTTTTCAGATGATTATTTTATAGATGCCGATTCCTTGAAGAAAAACATTCTTAAGCATCCTGAACTTACGCAATGGCTTTCCAATCTTGCTGATAAGATAAGCTCAATTAATATTTACAATGCCAAAACGATAGAACAGGTCATTATGGATATGGCAGGTGATATTGGAGTTAAACCAGGAGTTCTTGTGAGTGGTATTCGTATTGCTGTAACCGGCCATGCCGTGGGGCCGGATTTTATCAGGTCTCTTATCAGAATCGGACAGGATAAAGTAGCTGAACGTTTGGCAAAAAATATATATTATGAGTCAGATTTATGAATGTTGCATACCTTCTGGTAAACAGCGCAGGAAAGTATCCGGACAGAACAGCCATTATTTCGGAAGAAAAACATTTTTCGTATAAGGCATTCAACCAAAGGGTAAACCGGTTGGCTCATGCAATGAAGCAACATGGTCTTAAAAAAGGAGACCGGGTTGCCATGATGTTTTTCAATACCTATCAGTTTGCAGAAGTATATTTTGCTGCTGTAAAATCCGGGGCAGTTGCAACGCCGGTAAATTTTCGATTCGTGGCAGATGAGATCGAATATATTATGAACCATTGTGAGGCCTGCTTCTTTTTCTTTGGAAAGGAGTTTGAAGAAACTATAGAAAGTACTTATGACAAACTGTCTGAAATAAAATATTTTGTGTGTGTGGATGCTCAAAAAAACGGTTTTGCGCATGATTATGAAAACTTTTTATCTTCCGGGAAATCTAAAGAGCCGGAAGTTGATGCCGGAGAGAACGATCCCTGCCAGATTATGTATACTTCCGGTACTACGGGAAAACCCAAGGGCGCCGTTATAACTCATGGCAACATCTTGTGGAATCTCTATAACACAATTTCAGGAAGAGAAGACCAAAGCGGTGAGATTTCTCTTATCATTGGCCCTATGTACCATACGGCAGGTTTAAACAATCACTTTACCATTCAAGTTGCCTTAGGCGGTACTTGTATTTTGATTAAAAAATTCGAGCCTGAAACTGTTTTAAGATACATTGAAGAAAAAAAGGCAAACATAATTTCCGGTTCCCCGTCCATGTATAATATATTACTTCAACACCGGAAACTTAATGATTTTGACACATCTTCCATAACCAAATGCACATCAGGGGCAGCCATACTGCCTGTGGAGATCAAGGAGAAACTTTTAAATATTTTTCCAAAAGCCAACGGGGTTTACGATGTCTACGGGTGCACAGAAGCTTCTCCTACCATTACCATATTAAATGGCAAAGATTCTTTTAGAAAGCACGGATCAGTTGGGCAAGCTGTAAGGTTTTTACAGGCCAAAGTTATCGATGAGGATGGAAACGCAACACCACCGAATCAGATAGGAGAGCTTATCTGCAAAGGCCCTAATGTGATGCAGGAATACTACAAAGACTGCAAAGCAACCAAAGAAGTAATTAAAAACGGATGGCTTTATACCGGTGATCTGGCAACAATTGATGATGAGGGGTATTTCTATATAGTAGACAGGAAAAAAGACATGATATCAAGCGGAGGGGAAAACATTTATCCAAGAGAGCTTGAAGAAGTACTTTTTGGGCATCCGGCTATATCAGATGTAGCTGTTGTTGGCATACCTGATGATGCATGGGGAGAAAGTGTTAAGGCTTTTGTGGTTTTGCAAAAAGGTATGAATATGGATAAACAGGATGTTATCGAGTACTGCAAAAAGCACCTTGCAAGTTACAAAAAGCCAAAGGCTGTAAGTTTTGTGGAATCCATTCCCAAAAACCCATCCGGAAAAGTCTTAAAACGGCTGCTTAAAGAGCTATAGAGAAAAACTGAAAAATTCCATCTTGACAATATGTTTCTCATCCTGTAGCAAAATCCGTAAGTTAATTCAAGGCAGCCGATTGCTGTCTAATAAAATGTTTAAAGACAGGAGCCAGTTTCAAAACGTCCCATTTTGGCCGATCTCTGCGTTGGGTGAAAATTTTAATCCTCGAAATACCCCATGTATTCCTGCGGTTAAAATTTTCACCCGCCTTGACCTTGACCAAACTGAAACGTTTTGAAAGTGGCTCACAGGAATAAAATAAATGAAAAAACTGACATCTATAGGCACAAACACAAAACTGTGCGCAGTTATCGGGAATCCGATTTCTCACAGCCTTTCGCCTGCTATACACAACGCAGGCTTTAACGCACTGGATCTGGATTTTGTTTATGTGTCATTTAGGGTAGAAGATGTGAAAAATGCACTGGCGGGTATGAGAGCGCTTGAGAATTTCAGAGGGATGAGCGTGACCATTCCGCATAAAATTGCCATCATTGACCTTGTGGATGAAATTTCTGATCTGGATAAAAATATCGGTTCCATTAATACGGTTATCAACGAAAAAGGCAAATTAATCGGTTTGGGTACGGATGGACCGGGTGCTCTTAAGGCAATCCGCAATGCAGGGGTTAATCTCGAAGGCCAAAAGGTATTGATGCTTGGCTCAGGAGGCGCAGCGCGCGCTATCGCCTTTACGCTTTCACAGAATGCAGGACTTGCAAAACTCACGCTTTTAGATATCGATGCTGCTATGCTAAAGAAACTGGCTTCTGATCTTAAAGCAGGCACAAAAGCAACTATTGATTCTGATATGCTTACAGATGCAACGCTTTCTACGAATATGGAGCAAGCTGATCTGGTTATAAACTGCACACCAGTAGGCATGCATCCAAGAGAAGATGCTTCACTTATACCAGCGGATTTGTTTAAAGCCGGGCAGGTAATTTTTGATGTGGTTTATACTCCGCTTAAAACAAAACTGATAAAAGAGGCTCAATTGCGTGGCCTTAAAACCATCTCCGGAGTAGAAATGTTTATCAACCAGGCGGTGCTTCAATTTGAACGCTTTACCGGTGCCGACGCGCCGGAGGAAGTAATGCGCCGGGTGGTTATGGAGCACCTTGACCCATGAATATTATATTAATAGGATACCGCGGAACGGGAAAGAGTGAGGTCGCCGGAATTCTCTCCGAAACTCTCAATATGAAAAGCATCGGCATGGATGCCGAGATTGTTAAAAAGGCAAGCCTTACAATTCCTCAGATTGTTGAAAAATACGGTTGGGATAAATTCCGAAGTATTGAGACGGAGGTTGCCCTTGATGTTTCAAAGCTTGATAACCTTATTGTAGATACCGGAGGAGGCGTTATTGAGCGGCCGGAAAATATTGAGGCTCTTAAAAAAAACGGAATCATATTCTGGTTAAAAGCCTCTGTAGATATTATTGTCGCACGAATTGAATCCGGCAAAGAGCGGCCAGCCTTAACTCAAGGAAAAACATTTACCGAAGAAGTTGCAGAAGTTCTTAAAAGAAGAACCGCCAGATACTCAAACGCTGCTCAGCATGAAATCGATACCGACCATATAACTCCCGGACAGGTTGCAGACAGGATTGTTGAAGTCTTGAAGAAAAAATAGCGCTTATCCGCCTCCGGTCTGTTTATGGACTTATGAGTCCATAAATTTTGCCAAAGCTTAAATTATAAATATATCTGCCATATAGAGTGTTATATAATCCATATTGAGCCACTTTTATATCTAAAGAAGTTTCGTAAATTATATGATAGAGCCACTTTCAAAACGTTTCAGTTTGGTCAAGATCAAGGCGGATGAAAATTTTAACCGCAGGAATACATGGGGTATTTCGAGGATTAAAATTTTCATCCAACGCAGAGATCGGCCAAAATGGGACGTTTTGAAACTGGCTCAGTAAAGTAAACTGCATACAACTGGTCCGGCAGACAGTTGGAATTATATTAACTTAGCAACAAATCCTACTTATAACTATACAGACAAAAAAGGAGATTTTATTTTGACCAGTATAGCATATGCAATGGGCCAGGGAGGAGCTGCCTCAGGACAGGGAGGCGGTTTCGCAGCTTTTATTCCACTTGTTTTGATGTTTGTAATTTTCTATTTCCTGCTTATCAGGCCGCAGCAAAAAAAAGCCAAAGAGCACCGAGAAATGATCGCCAATCTGAAAAAAGGAGATAAAATAGTCACAAGTGGCGGTATTTACGGCATAATAACCGGAATGGATGACAACACAATAACGGTTGAAATTGCTGAAAAAGTCCGCGTCAAGCTAAACCGCGCAAACGTTGCTGTTGCTCCGTCGCAATCTGCAAAAACCGCAGATACGGGCAAAGACAAAACGAGTTGATTTTTCATATTTTGAAACAATATTATATGTAAGTTCAAAGCTTTAAGTGAAAGGAACTGATCATTGAAGATTTTTTCATGGAAGTTTTATTTATCCGTTTTGGTACTGATTGCCGCAATAGTTTATATCCTTCCAACATTTAAGCCCGGCCTTTGGCCTAATAAAAAAATAAATCTCGGGCTTGACCTTCAGGGAGGCATGCACCTTGCTCTTGAAGTTGAAAGCGAAAAAGCCGTTGAAAGCACTATTGAACGGATGGCAAACGATCTTAAGGGGCTTTTCCGGAGTCAACATTTACGTTATCAAAAAATCGAACGCACCGAAAACACAAAAATATCAATCATTTTACAAGATCAGAAAGATATCGATGGGTTCGATAAGATTCTTGACAAGGAGTTCAAGGAGCTTCGCGTACTTTCACGCTCTAAGGATAACGGTCTTCTTGAAATTGTGATGGATCTTCCGGAAAAAGAAACCGAAACCATCAAAAAACAAGCAATTGAGCAGGCTCTTGAGACCATAAGAAACCGGATTGACCAGTTCGGAGTAAGCGAACCGGATATAAGTCTTGAGGGCGAGAACAGAATCATTGTCCAATTACCCGGAGTTACCGATACCCAGAGAGCAAAGGAACTTATCGGTAAAACCGCCCTGCTTGAATTCAAGCTTTTAGATGAAATACACGATCTTGAAAAGGCCTTATCGGAAGGTGCTCCACCCGGAACCGAAATACTTTACGAGATTAAGGAAGATTCTAAAACAAGGCGTGTTCTCAAACAACCTTATCTGGTAAAAAAAGGTACGCTTTTAACCGGTGCATCCCTTTCCGGAGCCTCCGTCCAGATAGATTCCCAGTATAATGAACCCTATGTTTCTATAGATTTTGATAACAAGGGAGCAAAGGCATTTGAAAGGATAACAGAGGAAAATGTCAAAAAACGTCTTGCAATCGTTCTGGACAATAAGATTTATTCGGCTCCCGTAATACAGGAAAAAATTTCTGGGGGCCAGGCCCGGATTACCGGAAATTTTACAGCCGAAGAAGCGCGCGACCTTGCTATTGTGCTTCGTGCAGGTGCGCTTCCCGCCCCTGTTGAAATCGTTGAAGAAAGAACTGTAGGGCCTTCTCTGGGAACAGATTCAATTAACAAGGGACTTCTTTCCATGTGGGTGGGAGGTCTGCTCGTTTTTGTTTTCATGATAATTTATTACAAGTGGTCAGGTGTAGTAGCAGATGTTGGCCTTGTGCTTAATGTTTTAATGATTGCAGGGGCTCTAGCTGCTTTTCAGGCAACACTTACCCTGCCCGGATTAGCAGGTATTGTTCTTACCATCGGCATGGCTGTTGATGCAAATGTACTGATATATGAAAGGATAAGAGAGGAACTTGCTCTTGGTAAAACTGCCAGCGCTGCTGTAAATGCCGGTTTCGACAGAGCGGCAATTGCCATTCTTGATTCAAACGTAACAACGCTCATCGTCGGTCTTGTTCTTTTCCAGTTTGGAACAGGCCCTGTGAAGGGTTTTGCTGTAACGCTTAGTATCGGTATTGTCACAACTGTATTTACTGCGCTGATAATGACACGCGTCATATTCGAGTATTTTATTTATGACAGAAAAATTAAAAAATTGAGCATATGAACGGTTAACATAGTATCCGAAAAAAATTTATTACGTTGATGAACAGTCAACAGAAAACAAGAGGCGGCAAATAAATGCAGTTTATAAAACCAAATACAAAAATTGACTTCATTGGTAAACGTTATATTGCTTTCAGTCTGTCAGGCTTGTTGATATTGATCAGCATTATTTCCTTAATTATTCATGGCGGATTAAATTATGGGATTGATTTTTTGGGGGGATCAATTATTCAGCTAAAATTCAATTCGCCTGTTGAAATCAGCAAAATTAAGTCAGGGCTTGAATCTGCTGATATCCACAAGGCTACGGTCCAGACATTCGGAGAAGATAAGGATAATGAATATTTAATAAGAACAGATACACCTGTTAAAGCAAACCGTGAATTTACCGACAAATTAGAACAGGCTTTAAAATCAATTACAGGACAGAATGCCCAAATACAACGCATTGAAATTGTCGGTCCCAAAGTGGGTAAGGAACTGCAGAATAAAGCATTGCTTGCTATATTCTATTCCCTTCTCTTTCTCGCAATCTATATATCCGGCCGGTTTGAATTCAAATGGGTGGCAAGCGGAATAATCGCATTGGCACTTATGGGCGTGGTATATTTTTTCTCGATCTTTAAAATCAACATGGCGATTATTACCGGTTTCGCCCTTCTTGTTACATTTGTTTTTTTCTGGTTCCTTAATCTCAAATATGCGATGGCAGCCATTGTAGCACTTGTCCATGATGTATTAATAACCGTTGGCATGTTTTCAATTTTTGGTAAGGAATTTAACCTTCCGATTGTTGCAGCAGTCCTTGCTATTATCGGATATTCATTAAATGATACTATAATTATTTTTGACAGGATACGTGAAAATCTGGCAAAACATACAAAAAGCTCTCTTGTTGCTGTGATAAACAAAAGTTTGAATGAAACCTTAAGCCGGACAATTCTCACATCCGGACTCACCCTGTTTGTTGTAATAGCCCTGTTTGTTTTAGGCGGAGGAATTATTCATGACTTTGCTTTCGCTCTCTTGGTCGGAATGATTGTCGGCGTTTATTCTTCGATATATGTCGCAAGTCCTATCCTTATAGCCTGGCAGGGAAAAGCAAAGAAAAAATAAAAAAAGGCAGAACAGGTTCTGATTTTTCATGAATTATGATCATAAAATTGCAGTAAATCTTTATGGATAACATTCTGCCATGGATTTCCTTAAAAAATGTTCCGGGAATCGGAAATCATCTTTTCAAGAAATTAATTAAACATTTTAAATCACCTGAAGCCGTGTTTCAAGCTTCTTACGAAGATCTATCAAGTATCGATGGCATATCAGACAGGCTTGCTGGTGTTATTAAAAAATATAAAGCGCCTGATAATTTAAAAAATGAAATAGATGAAGCAATAAAAAAAGGTTACAAGATTTTAACCATGTCGGACAGGCAATATCCGCCTCTTCTTCTGGAAATACCTGATCCCCCGCCTATTCTATATGTTTCAGGGAATCTTGACAGTTTTTCAAAAAATATAGCTGTTGTCGGCTCAAGAAACGCGACTGACTATGGTATTTCAATCACGAAAAGACTATGCTCAGATCTTGTTTCCCATAATCTTACAGTTGTAAGCGGAATGGCAAGGGGAATAGATACAGCCGCTCATGAAGGTGCTCTCATCGGAAAGGGCAAAACAATTGCGGTGCTTGGAAGCGGTCTTAACAGAATTTATCCTGCACAGAATATAAAACTCTTTCAGAAGATTTCCGAAAACGGTGCTGTAATATCGGAACTTCCTCTATCGGCAGAGCCTGATGCGTTTAATTTTCCTGCACGAAACAGAATAATAAGCGGAATTTCACTCGGTACCGTTGTCGTTGAAGCCACTAAAAGGAGCGGGTCTCTTATTACAGCAAAGCTTGCGGCTGAACAAAACAGAGAAGTTTTTGCAGTACCGGGAAGCATAGAGTCTTTTAAAAGCACGGGCACTCATACATTAATAAAACAGGGAGCAAAACTTGTCGAAAATGTAAAGGATATTTTAGACGAGCTTTCAAATATTCTTGCATACCCAAATAACACGCCCATACAGGAAGAAAAAGAAATTGCTTATAATAACATTTGTCTGAACCCAGACGAATTGCGGATATTAAAAGCTCTTGAACCATACCCTGCCCATATAGACGAACTTGCCCGCAAGGTTAAAATGGAGTCGGGAAAACTTTTGGGTATACTGTTAAAGTTAGAACTGCGTGACTTGATACAACAAGCGCCCGGAAAATTATTTTCTGTAAGAACAGAGAGAATTGAATAATAGTATTATAACAACCTCGTTTTTTATAAAGGCATATCAGATATAATATAGCTGATGGACAAAAAGTCCGCCATAATCAATAGTCCGATAAAAAGTTATCGTAATTCAAGTGAGGAATATTAAGTGAGCAAACCGCTTGTAGTTGTTGAATCTCCAACTAAAGTTAGAACAATAAAAAAATATTTAGGAAACGATTATAATGTAGTATCAACCATAGGGCACATAAAGGACCTGCCCGCAAAAAAAATCGGAATAAATATTGAAGACGGTTTTAAACCTGAATATGAAAATATCCCCGGAAAGCAAAAAGTAATAACCACCCTTAAAAAAGAGGCCGGCGATGCCACTGATATATACCTTGCGGCCGACCCGGACAGGGAAGGTGAAGCAATTGCATGGCATACCGCTGATATATTAAAAAAGAAGGGAAGAAAATTTCACAGAGTTCTTTTTCATGAACTTACCAAAAATGCCATTATAGCTGCGATTGCTTCTCCTGAAACTCTGAACGAAAGCAAGTATGAAGCTCAAAAGGCACGTCGGATATTAGACAGGCTTGTAGGATACCAGATATCGCCGCTTTTATGGAAAAAAGTCAAAAGCGGGTTAAGCGCCGGTCGTGTTCAATCGGTTGCTCTTCGCATAATTTGTGAAAGAGAACGTGCAATTCACTCATTTATTTCCGAAGAATACTGGTCCATAACAGCTCATCTTGAAACGAAAGAAAAATCGGCTTTTACCGCAAAACTGGTCAAAAAAAACGGTAAAAAGATTGATATTCCAAATGAAGATACTTCATCACAAATAGTTAATGAATTGAGCAATACCCCGTTTACCGTTCAAAAAGTTCAAAAAAAATCAACCGTAAGAAATCCTTTCCCGCCATTTATTACAAGCAAATTGCAACAGGAAGCAATTACAAAGCTAAGATTCTCAGCCAAAAAAACAATGATCGTTGCCCAACAGCTATATGAAGGAATAGATCTTGGCCCGGGGGAGCCGGTTGGATTAATAACGTACATGAGAACCGATTCAACAAGAATATCCAAAGAATCGGCAGAAGAAGCTTTGAGCCTTATAAGAGATACTTTCGGAGAAAAATATTCTCTTAAGGAACCAAGATTCTTTAAAAACAACAAAAAAGTGCAGGATGCCCATGAAGCCATACGCCCTTCATCGGTTTACAATACTCCCGAAAAAGTCGCACCTTACCTTTCAAAAGACCAGCTTGAGCTGTATACTCTGATTTGGAAGCGCTTTGTGGCATCTCAGATGACCCAGGCCATAATAGACAAAGTAACAGTGTCTGTATCATCAGGCCCGTATATTTTTAACGCAAGCGGGTCAAGCGTCAAATTCCCTGGTTTTATGTCGCTTTATATGACCGCAGACGATGAGCAGGAAGATGAAAAGAAAAATATGCTTCCAGATATTTCAGAAGACACGGCATTAAATCTTAACAAACTTGATCCCAAACAACATTTCACACAACCACCTCCGAGGTTTTCCGAAGCATCTCTTGTAAAGGAGCTTGAAGAAAAAGGAATCGGTCGCCCCAGTACTTATGCCGCAATTCTATCAACTATAAGGGAAAAAGCCTACGTTGATTTTATAAAAGGCTATTTTAAGCCTAGCGAGCTGGGATTCATAGTTAATGATCTTCTCGTAGAAAGCTTTCCAAATATATTTAATATTGACTTTACTGCTAAAATGGAAGACGACCTTGATCGGATAGAAGGCGATGAAGCTAAGGCTATTGATGTTCTGAGCAGCTTTTACACCCCTTTTAAAAGTGAGCTTGATAAAGCTTCCGAAGAGATGTTAAGTGTAAAAGGAGTGGGCTTACCTACAGGTCTTAAATGCCCGGAATGTGCTACCGAACTAAAAATTAAAGTCGGGAAGAACGGTCATTTTCTTGCTTGCAGCGCTTACCCGAAATGCTCTTATTCAAGAAATTACAACCGTGACGAAAAAGGAGTAATTTCTCCGGTAAATGTACCTGAAAGTGAGATTACAGACCTGGTATGTGAGAAATGTCAAAAGCCCATGGTATTAAAACACGGCAAATACGGTGATTTTTATGCGTGCTCCGGTTATCCTGAATGTAAAAATACCCAATCCGCAAATTCCAACGGTCGCGTGAACAATACTGGAATTAAATGCCCGGAAAAGAACTGCAGCGGTGAAATAGTTGAAAAAAAATCAAAAAGAGGAAAGATCTTTTACGGATGCAGCCGCTATCCGGAATGTACTTTTGCCACTTGGGATAAGCCCGTACCAAAAATTTGTCCAACCTGCGCAGCTATATTTCTTCTTGAAAAAACAACCAAGAAAAGCGGTACCGTTTTGCATTGTATGGCAGAAGGTTGTGACTACAAAGAAAGTATTTGATCAGATTGTTATTGGAGAAACTGCATGAAATTTGGTAATTATAATTGTTTTGCAATAGAATTCGGAGATTTTATTTTAGATGGCGGGGCCATGTTCGGTGTTGTTCCGAAAATTTTATGGGAAAAGAAAATACCGGCTGACAAAAATAATTTCATCCCAATGAAGGCAAGATCGCTTCTAATACAGGGAAACGGAAAAAACATCCTTGTTGATAATGGTCCGGGAAGCAAATTATCCGATAAAATGAAAAAAATTTACGGGATTGATGACCAAACCACAGATATTAAAGCCATACTTTCAAAACATCAACTGACCTGCGATGATATAACCGATGTAATTATTACACATCTTCATTTTGATCATGCCGGAGGCTCAACAATAGTAAAAGATAATAATACGATCCCAACATTTCGGGCAGCAAAATATTACGTACAGAAAAGTCAATTTGAAGCAGCCTTAAATCCAGGCTTAAAAGAAGCGGGAAGCTATTTTAAAGAAAACTTTTTGCCTTTGGAAGAATCAGGCGTCTTGGTAATTCTTGATGGCCCGTCGGAGTTATTCGATGGCATAGAAATTATTATATCAAACGGTCATACTCCGGGACAGCAGCATCCCCTTGTAAAAGGTAAAGAAGCCTCTCTTTTTTATTGCGCAGATCTTATTCCTACCTCAGCCCATATCCCTATCCCATGGCATATGGCATATGATAATGAACCATTATCGATTCTTAAAGAAAAGCAGGAAATCTTATCAAGGGCTATCTTAGAAAACTGGATACTTTTTTTCGAACATGATCCCGTGGTTGCCGCAGCTTCGGTAAAAAAAGGCGGAAAAGATTTTTCTGTTGAAAAAGTACTCTCTATCTAATTAAACTCAGACTGCTTTATAAAACCTCCCTATTTATTCACAACTACAGTTGATTGAATCTGATGGCTTCAGGCCAGGTTTAAACAGAAACGGACAAGGGCAGACGGGTTTGTTCTTGTCCGTCGATATCTTATACTGCAAATCTTCCTTTCTCTCCTGTTCTTATCCTTATTGCACCTTCAATATTTGTAACAAATATTTTGCCGTCTCCCCATTTTCCGGTATTTGCTGATTTAATAATCGTTTCGATTACTCGATCAGCCATCTCTGACTCTATAACAATCTCAATTTTAATTTTAGGAATGAAGTCGGTAAAGTATTCAGCTCCGCAATAAATCTCCTTATGCCCCATTTGTCTTCCCAGGCCCTTGACTGCTGATTCCGTCATGCCCTTAACACCAATAGCATCAAGGGCCTTTTTTACTTCCTCTAACTTAAATGGTTTTATTAGCGCTTCTATTTTCTTCATAATGTTTGGGAAGAACTTTCATGTTAATATAATAATTTATTTTAGAATGTTAATGTTGCATTCAACCCGCAGACAAAAGTGTCATCAATCTTTCCGTTAATGTTGTATGAGTTTCCATCAATCACCCTGTCAGCCTTTCCTGAAAGGGGAAACCAATACTGTACTGAAGGCTGTATAACAGCATTTTTGGCAACAGGAATAGTAAACCCGGCCTTGACCATTCCATCATGGAATGCCTTATATCTATCCCCGGTATATGCGCCTGTTGATCTTTCATAGGTTTTCCAGTAGTCAGAACTGCCCACAAAGTATCCGGCTGAAGCTCCAAAATCCAAAGTAATCTCTTTATATAACGGAAGTGAGTGAGATAGTGATAAGTTTATATATGTACCTGAATATTCATTGATATCCCGATATATAGCAAGCGTCGGGCTTAACAGAATATTGTAGGTGGCTGAAACGAATACTTCCTCAGTCTCATTTGCATATCTCGTACTATAGAAGATATAGCCGCCGGTAAGTGCAAGTTTATCTATTTCATAAGTATAACTTAGCGTGAGATCTGTTTCGTTGAAACTTTTCTGATCCGTTGTGTCAGGAACGAAAGACTGAGTCGGATTTTCATCAGTATCGATATTTCCCCACATTGAAGCGCTAAATCCCTTGTAAGAAGCTGTCAACGCAGGCTGAATGATAACACTATCTCTGCTTAACTCATAACCTCTGAAGATGTACCTGTTAAAAACACCAACCGAAGCGCTTCCTGTTACCACGTCAGCTTCTTCTGCATAGGCCATTGATGTAACCACCGTAATCATTAAAATAAATATAGCTGCCGATAAAAAATGTTTTTTCATTTTTTCCTCTCAAATTTCTTTTAAATAATAAATATATTTCCGTTAACCCCTAAATACTCATTTTGCCTGTCATGCATAAGCGTATTGGAATAATCCGCCAGTCAATCTTTTCTCCTATATCCACCCCCTTTTTAAATATTATTTTTCAGATTTGCCTTCTTGACCTGTCATAATAACTGCCATAATCATGCCAACGCATAACGGCTTGATAATTATGCTAAAGCCAAAACACAGTATTTACAATATTGTTATATTAGTATATATTTATTACGATATTGTATGTATTCGAAACAGGATCACCTAAGAAAATAGTTGGTAATCCCATAATGTTCGGGGGGACAAAAGGGGTCAAAGAAGGTTTAAGGTGAATGCTATAGCGATTGTCACAAACCTGTTCTCATTCGGTTTATAAGCCAACTATAGCATATTAAGAATAAATGGTATTATAAGGAAGAGGAGGATATTTCCACACTTTTGGTTTTGGAAGAATATACTGGCCTTCAACAGCCTGCCAGTAAAGATCTGATCGCAACTCTCTTAATTTACCGTCATCCGGCGGTCTTGCATGGTTAGTAAAAGAATATATTGTCTGGAATATACAAACATTATCCTTTCTTTCTCTGGCTACAACATAATTTTTTATAAAGGCATTATAAGAAATACAGTTTGATGCAGCAATCTGATTAATTTCATCTTCAGACAGGTTCATCAATATCGCCTTCGAAATACCTCGTTCCGAAATTCGTATAAGAGCCCTTGATCCGCTGCTTCCGACATATATACTTGTGATACATGGTATTCTTTTAAAATACTGGGCAGCTACTATTGCAGCAGTTCTTCGGCCTCCTGCCATTACGGGAAGAGCGTAATATTCATAAAATTTCTTCTGTATATCTTCAGCGTATTTATCTCCTTTTTCATAAATATCCTTCGAAATATAACGAAGATTGATCGCAAGATTTTCAGCTGCTTCCACCACGGGCCAATCTATCCGGACATGAAAATGTGAAAGGATGTATCTATTATTTATTCTGCTTGCCGGGTCCCTTTGAATAAGAAGGGCATAATCTACAGGAAGCAGCATCCGAACAAAATCAAAAAACCGCGCTGAATCAAAAAACTTTTGGCCTCTGTCAAATTTACAGGAAAGAGGCAGAGTTTTAGACTTTAATATATTATCCTTTGTTGTTTTGTTTAAATCATAAAAACTGATGTATTTTTTATGGTCCGCAGAGATTGAGTCTTCAACAAATATTATAAGAAAAGTATTCTGGGGTTCATACTCTATGTCGGTTATTCGTACGCGTGGTTTTAGTTCACGTTTTTCAACAAAAGGATAGGCTATGTTTTTTCTTAGAAAATTATTATAGGAATCAACAAGAGCATATTGAAGTAAAAACTGATCAAGCTCATCTCTTAGCAACTCATAATATGAGCGCCTTAGTTTATTAGCCTGACTTAGAGATTCTCTGACACTCCAGAATGGCACGATTCATTCTCCTGATATAAAATTTAATTGTCTGAATTAGATGGGTTATAGCATTTTAATGGTTTTCAGTCAATGCTAATAATAAATAATATCAATTCTTGAAAAAGAAAGTAAACTGCTTTTTCTACGACTATGTCTTTTTACATGGAAGCGCTTCTTCTGTTTAAGACCTTTAATGGACACTCCCTGCTTTTCCGATTTGCTATTTTTGTTCAGTTTCTGTAAAAATTTTAATTTGATTACGTCCTTCTTTTTTTGCCTGATAAAGAGCTTTATCTGCCATGGTTATAAATGAACCGGGCAATGACTCCCGGTTTGGAATCCCTCCGGCAATTCCCAAACTTATAGTAACAATATTTGCTGTAGTAGAAAATCCATGTGGAATATTCAAAGCCTTTAGCTTCGATCTGATCCTTTCGGCCACTGTTATTGCACCGTTTATGTCTGTATCAACAAGAGTAGCTATAAACTCTTCTCCTCCGTAACGCGCTATAAGATCTTCCGGTCTTGTTGCAGCTTCTTTTAAAACCCTTCCTATCTGCTTCAGACACTCGTCACCTGCCTGATGGCCATAATTATCATTGTAAGCCTTAAAATGATCTATATCGATCATGACAAACGACAAAGGCGTACTCTTTCGAACCGCGCTTTTCCATTCTTTTTCAACAAAATCATCAAAAGAACGACGATTGGGAAGCCCTGTTAATCCGTCTATAGAAGAAAGAGCCTGTAGTATACTGTTTGATTTTTCCAGTTCCTTTTTTACAAGAAGCAATTCTTCGATGTTTTGTTTAAGTTCAAGCGCCTGTTCATTAATAAGCCTTTTTTGATTAAATAGTTCAAGAAAAATCCTTACCTTACTCATAAGAATATTCGGCTCTATTGGTTTAAACAAAAAATCGACTGCGCCTGACTCATAGCCACGTAATAAATGTTTTTGTTCTCCGCTTATAGCTGTCAAAAATATTATAGGTACATTTTTACTTCTTTTAATTCCCCGCATTAGTTTTGCAGTTTCGTAACCATCCATCTCAGGCATCTGCACATCAAGAAGAACAAGCGCAAAATCATACTCCAAAACCAGGCCGAGAGCCTCGTTACCTGAAAACGCCTTTACAATATTTAATTCGGGATTTTCAAGCAGCGCCTCCAGAGCGATTAAATTCTCCGGCCTGTCATCTACAATAAGTATATCGGCTTTTTCATTGCTGTTCATGATTAATCTCCGTTTAATCATATCTTCATACTGCTACTGCCTTAACCAGCCTGAAAGCAGTAATCCTATCTTATCAAGGGTTAAAATATGGTCGACTTCCGAAACTGCTATCGCATTTCTGGGCATTGAGTCGCCTTCAGCAGTATCCGGGTCCTGAACAATAGCAAGCCCTCCAAGTTCCTTTATCTTTTTGAGTCCCTGGCTGCCATCCTTATTGCCTCCGGTAAGAATTATACCGATTAGGCTTTCCCTATAAACATCGGCAGCAGTTTCAAATAAAACATCAATTGAAGGCCTTGCGTAGTTAACCTGTTCGGAAACAGATAGAGAAAACGTCTTATCATCTTCTATCATCAAATGGTAGTTAGGAGGAGCAGTATAAACCACTCCGCCCTTAATTTTCTCCTTTTCTTCGGCTTCTTTTATTATCATGCGGAACTTCCTGCTTAAAATTTGTGCTAAACCGCTGGACTGCGGAGATAAATGCAAAACAACAATTATTGTCTGTTTAAAAGCAGCAGGTAAAAATGCAAAAATGACGCGAAGCGCTTCAATCCCTCCGACCGAAGCCCCAATTACAACTGCCTCATATTTATTATCCAGTTCAAGTTTACGCATATATCATATTATTAAAGCGGTTTTATTGCTTATAATTTTTTCCTGTAGATAACTTGGCCTTCTACCACATTCTCAAAATTATCGGCGCACTCTGAAAACCTGATACTCTCTTTTGAACCCAAACAAAGAAATCCTCCATGGCACAGGCTTTCGCAGAAAAGATTCAAGGCGCGATTCTGCAATTTCTTGTCAAAATAGATAAGAACATTCCTGCACATAATTAAATTCATTTCACCGAATACTCCATCTGTTACCAGATTATGGTCGGCAAATACTACGTTTGTTTTCAGGTCTCTCTCAATCATCGCCGAATCATACTTTGCAGTATAATAATCGGAAAACGAATTTTTGCCACCGGCTTTAATATAGTTTGAAGTATATTGTTTCATACAATCAATAGGGAATATACCTTCTTTTGCCTTGCTGAGTATAACCTCATTAAAATCGGTTGCATAAATCTGTGTCCTTTGATAAAGGCCCTCTTCTTTAAGAAGAATGGCCATAGAGTAAACCTCTTCACCTGATGAACATCCTGCATTCCATACTTTTATAAAAGGGTATGTCTCTAAAATCGGTATAACTTTTGTTCTAAGCGCCAGATAAAACAAAGGATCACGAAACATTTCGGTTACATTTATAGAAAGATCTAACAGCATGGTTTCAAAAAAAGCGGTATCGTATAGTAGTTTATTCTGCATTTCGGAAAGACTTTTAAGCTCTGAAGCCAAAAGCCTGTGAAATAATCGCCGTTTTATCGAAGCCATTGAGTAATTTCTGAAATCATAACCATATTTCAGATAGATCGCTTCCAAAAGAAGTTTTATCTCTATATTTTCACTTTCCATGTTTTTCAATTATGGTACAACCACACACGCATGAGAGAGAGCAATTTATCAATATCAAACGGTTTTGCAAGATAGTCACTTGCTCCTGCTTCCAGGCACTTATTCCTTTCGCCGGTCATAGCCTTGGCAGTGAGGGCAATAATTGGAAGAGATTTAAATTTCATTTGCTTTCTGATCTCCGTCATCGCTTCATATCCGTTCATTTCGGGCATCATTATATCCATCAAAACAAGATCAATATCAGGATTGTCGTTTAAGCGTTCTATGCCTTCCCTGCCATTTTTACCTACAAGCACTTCCATCCCCTTTTCCTCAATAATGTTTGATACGGCAAAAACGTTTCGCATATCGTCATCCACAATGAGGACTTTTTTATTCTTAAACACCGATTCCTTATCATGAGCAATGCGGATCATCTTTTGTTTTTGCTCGGGAAGGTCTTTTTCTACACGATGTAAAAAAAGGGTTGTTTCGTCAAGAAGTCTTTCATACGACTTCGCACCTTTTATAATAATGGTCCCGGCCTGCCTTTGCAAAGCAGTTTCATCTTCCCGTGAAAATTCTTTGCCGGTATAGATAATAACCGGAATTTTTTCGATGCTATTATCACTTTTGATCTTTTTTATAAGATTTGGCCCGGACAAATCCTCCAGATCAAGATCAAGTATCACGCAGTCGAATGTCCCTGTTCTCAAAAGTTCATAGGCTTCATCTCCGGTGCTGACAGTTTCTATCTGAACATCTTTGCCATCAAGCAACTCAACAATATTGTTTCGCTCCGTTTCATTATCTTCCACAACAAGAAGACGCCCAACCTTTTTTGTAATAAGGTTTTCTATCTTTTGAAAAGCCGAATCAATATCTTCTAAAGACACCGGTTTGGTAAGATATCCGATCGCCCCCATTTTTAATGCAACATGGCTTTTATCATCAGAAGCAGAGATGAAATGAACCGGAATATGGCGGGTTGCGGCATTATCTTTTAATCTTTCCAAAAGGCTCAACCCATCCATCCCCGGCAAGCCGATATCTAAAATAATGGCACTCGGCTTATAATAATCGGCAAAATGCAGGCCTGTTTCTCCGGAACCTGCTATCAGGCCCTTGAACCCTCTTTCACGGGCAAGATCGAGCAAAACTTCCGCAAACTTTGAATCATCTTCGATTATTAATATTGACTTGTCACCAGGAGTAATGATTTTTCTATCATCCTTTATAGATTCAAGTTCTGTTTGCATGGGTTCGGTTTTGTGATGGGAGATTGTTCTGTCCGCCTTACCCACAGGGCCCACTTCAGCTGATCTTGTCGCAAAGGCCACACCACGTGATTCTTTGGGTTCGTCCTTAATTTCTTGTACCGGTGGAGTTTCGGGAAGATATAGTGTAAAAACAGTGCCCTTGCCTTCTGTGCTTTCAAGTGCAATTTCTCCTCCGAGCAGCTTAGCCATTTTTCTCGAAATTGTTAGCCCCAGACCTGTTCCTCCATATTTTCTGGATGTTGTTCCATCTGCCTGTTGAAATGCTTCAAAAATCGACTGTTTTTTATCTTCCGGAATACCTATCCCTGTATCTGAAACAGAAAATGCAATGATTTTTTGATCGGCAATGCCGCTAAGGGAAAGATCGGCAGTATTATCGGGACGAAAGATATCAAGAGTTATAGCGCCTCGTTCGGTAAACTTAAAAGAATTGGAAAGAAGATTTTTTACTATCTGCTCAACCTTTTGTCTATCGGAAACAAAACCGGAAGGAACCCCATCTTTCCGGTTTATTGTAAATATAAGTCCTCTTTCCTCAGCTATGGCCATAAAATAGCGCTTTAAGGTGTCGCTTAAATCCGCTATTTCCATCTCTTCAAAAATACAATCCATTTTTCCGGCTTCTACTTTAGCAAGGTCTAATGCCTCATTGATCAGTTTCAGGAGATCTGCTCCAGCGCCATTAATGGTTTGTGCAAATTCAATATTTTTTTGATCAAGGTTTCCCTTCTTGTTTTCAGAAAGCAGCCTGGAAAGAATGAGAATACTGTTTAGCGGTGTTCTTAGCTCATGCGACATGTTTGTTAGAAAGTCCGATTTGTATTTACTTGCCAACTCCAGATCCCGTGCTTTTTGTTCGATAAGCCTTTTTGCTTCTTCCAGCTCAACATTCTTTATTCTGACATTTTCTTTTTGCATTTCGAGTAACAGAGCATTTTCTTCAAGCTCTGTATTCATCTGTTGCAAATCATTCTTCTGATTCTTCAGCCTTTCTTCAGATTCTCCCAAAGCCAGGGTTTGTTCCTCAAGCTCCTGGTTTGTCTGCTGGAGTTCTTCCTGCTGAACACGCAATGCTCCAGCCTGTGCCTGTGTCTCTTCCAGCAATATACGGGTACGAATATAAGATTCGCAGGCATAGATGGAAATTGCAACCCCTTTACCTGCCTCATCAAGAAAATCCTTCTGAATATCTGTAAATTCCTGAAATGAAGCAATCTCAATTACTCCTTTCAGTTCCTCTTCATAGAAAAATGGTGTAAGCATTATATTGTGGGGAGAGGATTCACCCAGACCGGAATTGATTTTTATATAATCTTTTGGGACATTATTTATGATGATGCTTTCCTTCTGCCTCGCAGCTTGACCCACCAGACCTTCGCCGAATTCGAACTTATCGGGGATATCATTTCTTTTTTTATAGGCATAGCCGCCGGTCAACTGAAGCATCTTTTTATTTCGGACAACATAAAGCACCCCAATCTTTGCGTCCAGGCGGATACAAAGGTATTCGATAATTTTTTGGGCTAATACGGCAAGATCCTGTTCGCCGCGAATCCGTTCGCCCAATTCCGCCTTGCCGGTTTTTAACCAATTCTGTTTCTGTTCATTTAGTTTATTTTCTTTTAATGCCCGGGTCATATTGTTAAAGGCAAGCGTTAGAGTGCCTATTTCGTCATGTGATTTTACAGCAATCTCTTGCTGTGAAAAATCACCGGCAGCAATTATTTTTGCACTTCCGGTCAATATCTTAAGAGGAGATGTTATGGAACGTACAATTTTAATACCGATAAAAGTATTTATTCCAATTAATATGCCGGCCAATATAATAAAAATCCATAAAGAAAAGGAAACAATCCATGATGAATAAGCGCCAATTTTAGAAGTGTATTCAGCAAAAAGTTCTTTATTTTTTTTATCAAGATTAAATATTTGTGATGTCATCCAAAATTGGCTCATATCAAATTTGTCTGATTTATGATATTCTTCCGCTAATATGAGCAGCTTCTTCATATTATCCAAATAAGCTGATGAAGTCTCGCCGAGTTGTCTCCTCAGCTGACTTTGAGGAAGAAGGCTCGCTACTATAGCCATAGCTTTTGCTTGATTATAACTTGTTCTTTCAAAGTTTTTTGAAACTCTTCCGGCAATATCGTCTGAAGATGTTGATTTTGTTGCTTTCACTAAATCAGTGATTGCCATTGTTCCGGCTATAGAGCTATTAAGATGTGTTACAAAGTCATTATATGTTAATACTGCTGTATCATCCGCCTGAACAGAAGCGTCATCCGTTTGCTTCAGCAAATATTCCCTGAACGCCGATATCCCATCAGTATATTCAATCACTGTTTTGTGTTCGGCTCTCATCACTATTCCTATCATATTAATCACCACCATCAAAAAAGCTGAAACAGCAAAGAGAAGTGCAAAAGACACAACAGTAGTGCTAATGAACATGTAAATATTTTTGCTTATGGAATCTTTTTTGAAAATTTTCATAACCACCTCTTCTCGAATGGCAAATAACAAACAGCAAATGGCGAACAACGTACATCGATTTTTGACATTCGCTATTCTTTTTTATCAAAACTGAAAAGCTTTTCATTAAAAAGCTTCAGACAGACAACTACAGCTGCCGGATCATAGAGGATGCCTTTATTTTCTGAAATTTCCTCCAGAGCCTTATCAATTCCCAGTGCAGGACGGTAAGGACGGTGGGATGAAATAGCCTCTACTACATCCGCAACAGCAAGTATTCGTGCTTCAAGCAGAATGTTCTTTTCTTTAAGACCTTGCGGATAGCCTGATCCGTCCAGTCGTTCGTGATGTTGATAGACAATTTGTGCTACAGGATATGGAAAATCTATGTTTACAAGAATGTTATAGCCTGCTTCAGCATGCATTTTTACAAGTTCAAATTCAATATAATTAAGTTTTGCAGGTTTGGTAAGAATTTCCGATGGCACATTCAGTTTGCCGATATCATGAATGATACCGGCCATTCTTAGCCCCTTGATCTGTCTTTCGGAAAGCTTCATTTCTTCAGCAATAGCTACGGCCAGGTTCGCCACCCTCTCCTGGTGGCCCGCGGTATACATGTCCCGTTTTTCCACTATCATAGCCATTGCCCGAACGGTATCTTCAATGCTCTTTAACAGCTGTTCTTCCGCTTGTTTCCTTTTGCTTATGTCGGAAAGAATCCCTTCATAGTAGAGCAAAATACCCTTATTATCCTTTACGGCACGTACATTGTCAGATACCCATGCTTTAGTTTTGTCTTTGCGATAGACGGGATATTCAAAATCCCGAACTTCGCCATATATGCCCATGATACGGTTGAATTCGGCACAATCATCGCAATTTATGCATATCTGGTTAAAATAATCAGTAATATTTGCCATAAGGTCTTGGGGGGTATCGTAACCAAATATACGGGCAAGCGCCGGATTGGCAGCAATTATTCTTCCATCCGGCAAACGCTGATAGATTCCATCGAGTATGTTTTCAAAGATCAAACGGTATTTTTCCTCACCCTCACGTATCTGTAAGTACAGTTGCATTTTTTCCAAAATCGGTGAAATGATACTGACAAGAATTCCGAGAACCTTCAACTGTCCCATTTTAAACTGGCGGTGATTTTGAGTTATATTTACATTCAGCACACCAACCAGTTTACCGCTTGACATCATCGGCATAGAAACTGCGGTGTGGATATCACTACGCGGTTTGACAGGGGCCATACCCGGGTCATTAACTTCTCCCCGCAATACCATGGGTTCTTTGTTGCGTGCCACCCAGCCGGCAATACCCTGCTCTAAAGGTATATGTATCCCGACCTTTTCCGCACATCCGCTGCCGCGCACAACAGCTACATAAAGCTCTTTGCCGTCTGCAGTCGGCAGCATAATAGATACCTCATCTGCTTTGCACTGCAAAAGAGCGGCATCGGCAACCATATTCATAATTGAATTCAGATCGGAAGAAAAGGCAATGGCTTTTCCCAGTTCATGGATAGCGATGGTTTCACGCAACTGCATATTTTCATCCTGCAGGCTGCGCACCTGCATGGCGCGGGTAAGGATAGGCAACAAGCCTGAAGGCTTGAAAGGTTTCAGAATATAATCGAAAGCGCCTGTCTTCATTGCTTCAACAGCAGTCTGCACTGTTCCATATCCGGTCATGATAATGCAAACAAGATTGGGATCAATTTCTATCCCTTTGCGAAGAACATCTATTCCATCCATACCCGGCATCATCAGATCGGTTATGAGAAGATCAAATTCCTGTTTTTTCAGAAGTTCAATAGCTTCGGAGCCAGCACAAAACCCTGTTGTTTCATAACCTTCATCGGACAGCAATTCACAAATAGAACTCATTATCCCGACTTCGTCATCAACAACCATGACGCGCCCGGCGCTGCTACTTGATTTTTCAACCGGTATGTTTTCCATCGCACAATCTCCTGCTGATCGAACAGTGAACAACGAATATCGATATGTTGCTTACTATTCAATTTATAGATCCTGATGTACTTGTATAAAAACGTTACTTGCGACTTGATCTGGACATGATGCTAACTTCAATATATTTTGGTGTCTTCTATAAAGGCTTCATATGAAAGGTGCACAAAGCTTGAGCAATGAAGCGCAGCGAAGCAGAGAAAATTGTACAAAGACGTCAGAACTTAAATCCTTTTTCCTTAAAAACTCTCAGACAGGCATCAACCACCACCGGATCATAGAGGATGCCTTTTTTGTCGGCAACTTCCTCCAGAGCTTTGTCAACTCCCTGAGCAGAACGATAAGGACGGTGGGACGATATGGCTTCTACAACATCGGCTACACTCAATATCCGGGATTCCATGATAATATCTTCTCCCATTAAACCTTTGGGATATCCTGAGCCATCCATCCTTTCGTGGTGCTGTAATATGATTTGTGCAACAGGCCATGGAAATTCTATATCTTTTAAGATATTATAACCTGCTTCAGGATGAATCTTTATAAGCTCGTATTCAATTTCGCTTAATCTCGATGGTTTGCTTAAAATATCGGCAGGAACCGACAGCTTGCCAAGATCGTGTATTGATCCTGCCATATTGAGTCCCTCTATCTGCTGTTCAGACAAATTCATTTCTGTGGCAATTGCCCGGGCAAGACAGGCCACACGCCTCTGATGGCCTGCTGTGTAAGGGTCGCGTGTTTCTATCGTCAATGCCATGGCCTGTATAATGCCTCTGTTGGCATTTTGGAGTCTATCGAGGCTTTCATTCAGTTTTTCTTTAAATTTTTTATCCTCATCTATATTAACAATCAGGCCGCGTAAGCCGACAAGCTTTTTTTCTCTGATTATCTCGCGGCTTGAAGAAGTCACCCATATTGTTTCTCCTGATTTTTTAACGATCCTGTATTCGCTGGGTTCAAGGCTGTTTGATAGCCTTTTTTTAAACTGTTTCTCAATATAAGAAATATCTTCCGGATAGATAAGTACAAATAAAGAACGCCCGATAATTTCAGATGAACTATATCCTATCAATGCCTGCACCGATGGACTGATATATGTAACAATTCCTTTGTTATCTACCGTATAAAGAATACTGCTGATGCTTTCTACCAGCTCCCGGTATTTTTCCTCCGATTCGCGCAAGGCATTTTCACTTTGCTTTCGCTTTATTTTAAATTCTACTTCCCTTAAAGCCTTTTGAACTGCCGGGACAAGCCGCAGAAGCCCGTCTTTAAGGACATAATCTGTTGCGCCGCTTTTTAAAGATTCAACCGCAATCTCCTCGCCCAGCGTACCGGTAACAAAAACAAAAGGCACATCAGGACATTTTTTCAGCGCAATTTTCAGCGCAGACAGGCCGTCAAATAAAGGAAGCGTGTAATCTGCAAGTATAATATCTATATTATGATTTTCGATTGCCCAAAGATAGTCTTTTTCATTTTCCACACGAATAATATCGCATTCAATTCCTGCATCAAAAAGAATTTCCTTTATCAGCTCAGAATCATTAGGACTGTCTTCAAGGTTTAGTATATTAAGGTTTTGTTCCATATAGTCAGTTGCCAGGGAACAGGGATCGGGCGTCATGGGCAAAACGCTTGTTAAATATTTTTTTTAATTGACTTCTGCAGGCCATTTAACATTCTCCCTATCTCAGATGTTTTTCCCAGCGTTTCGTTGAATTGGTTTTCGTTGATATAGCCTAACCGTTTGGCTATATGAATGTGCGTTTCCACTTCGGCCAAAGAGCCATAGGCGATTGATAAATATTGAAGGAACTCTTTACTGTAGCGCCTTTCCCTGCCTTCAGCAATATTTGCAGGTATCGATACGGCAGCACGCTGTAACTGGCTTGATAGGCCATATACTTCATTCTTGGGAAATGTACCACTTATCTTATAGCACATAATTACCAGATCCATAGCTTTCTGCCACACTTCAAGATCCTGATAATTTTTGATATGCATATTTACACTCCTATCTGCCCCCTGGACCCTGACACCCGATTTTCTTCTCACAATTCCGGCGGAGGCTCATTGATGATTGCCCAGAATAATCCAAGCGACCTGACTGCTATTACAAATTCATTGAAATCTATGGGTTTTACAACATAAGCATTTACACCGAGACTATAGCTTGCAAAAAGATCTTTTTCCTCGCGGGAGGATGTAAAGATAACCACGGGTATTAATTTCAGCTTGTGATCAGTTCTGATAGCTTTAAGCACTTCAATCCCGTTTATTTTGGGAAGATTGATATCTAAAAAAATAACCACGGGATTGCCTGAAGATCGTGATGAAAATTTACCTTTGTATTTAAGATATTCTAGAGCTTCTTCCCCATCACGGACTACATCAACCGTGTTTGCAATGTTGTTTTCTGAAAAAGCTTCCATGGCCAGTTCCACATCATTTATATTGTCTTCTACCAACAAAATTTTATTTAATGAAATATTCATTGATTTTCCTTAAATAGGGATCAAGAGAACGGGGGGCAGGGAAAACATTTTATAACATTCTTTCTTATTGATTTCTGCCACGCCGCAATAACCTGATAACTATTAATATGCATAAATTACTACTCTTCCCTCAAGATACCGACATCCTGATCCCCTGTTCCCTGTCCCCCGATCCCCGATCCCCGATCCCCGATCCCTGATCCCTGTTCCCCAGGCAAGCTGAAATAAATCGTAGCTCCTTTGTCCACCTCTCCTTCTGCCCAGGTTTTTCCTCCGTGGCGGTATATAATTCTGCGGACATTGGCCAGACCAAGGCCGGTGCCGTCAAAATCTTCGGAGCGGTGAAGGCGCTGGAAAAGGCCAAAGAGTTTATCAACGTATTTCATATCAAAACCTGCTCCATTGTCCTTTACATAGAAAAATATTTCACCTTTATTCCGGAATGTACTTCCTATTTCGATAACAGCCTTTTCGCACTCTTTTGTAAACTTAACTGCATTGGATATAAGGTTGACATAAACAAGTTTCAGCATGGCTGGATCTCCGGTAACTTCCGGAAGCGGATTGATTTTCCATTCGATATTTCTTTCTTTTGTTTCTGTCTTTAAATCGTCCAATACTGCCTTTACTATATTGTCAAGGTTTACATTCTTTCTCATCATATCGGCACGGCCCATTCGCGAAAATGACAAAAGATCGTCAATCAGCGCTCCCATCCGGCCAGTAGAATCCTTTATTATTTTTATATAGTGTCTGCTCTTTTCATCAAGGGATTGGTACGCTCGTTTGTTCAGCAGTTCTGCAAAACCGGTTATGTGCTGCAGCGGAGACCTTAAATCATGAGAAACGGAATAGCTGAATGCCTCAAGTTCCTTATTTACCGTTTCGAGCCTGGCTGTACGTTCCTGCACGCGCTGCTCCAGTTCGGCGTTTAATTTCTGGATTTGCCTCTGTGCCTCCTTCTGGTCCTCAACAACGCTTAATAGAGCCAGGCGCGATTGCTCGGCATCTTTTAGCAGCATCCGTATTTCTTCGTTAGCGGCAAGCATCTGCTCCTCTGCCTGCATGCGTTCCGTGATATCCATTATATTGCCGAACACACGGGTTATCTTGCCTTCTTTGCGTTCGGCCTGTCCGCTCGTCCGCACCCATATCAGCGTTCCATCTGCCTTTATTGACTGCAAAACAAGGTCATAGGGCTCGCCGTATTCGAGGGCCTGCATAAATGCCTTGTTTATTTTTTCCCGGTTTTCAGGAGTGAAAAAGTTTATATGCCAGTCCGGATTGCTTGGATCATAGTCTTTTGATACGCCGTGGATATTATAGACTTCATCACTCCATAACATGCTCCTGCTTTCCACATCATACTCCCAACCTCCAACATGGCTTAATCTCTGGGTTTGTTTAAGAAGAGTTTCGCTGTTACTGATTTTTTCTTCCGCCTGTTTTCGTTCGGTGATGTCGGTATGCGTCCCCAGCATACGAAGCGGCTTGCCTTCAACGCTATATTCAAGAATCTTTCCTAAAGAAAGAATCCATTTCCAATCGCCGGATTTTGTTCGTTGCCGAAATTCTACCTGATAGGTTGGAAGTTTGCCCTCGATGTATGCCCTGTATGTTTTGGAAACGCGTTCGCGGTCATCCGGATGGAGACGCTCGATCCATTTGTCGTTTGTTTCCACAAAGGTGGCCGGATCATAGCCAAGAATCATTGCATATTCAGGATTGGTTTTGGCCTCGCCGGTTTCTATATCAAGATCATACATTCCATGATTAGCCGCCGTAAGTGCCAGTTGCAGGCGTTCTTTGCTTTCCAGAACGGCTTTTTCCGCAAGCTTGCGCTCTGTGATATCGGTTATAAAAGCATAATAGTAGTCCGGCTGGCCATTTTCCTTTCTTACCAGATGCACCAACAGTTCGATTGGGGCGTACATGCCGTCTTTTCTAATGTATTCTTTTTCATACCGGACAGGTTGACCTGTGCGATTTAATTCCTGCAGTTTAGACACTTCATCCGCAGACCGTATTGAAGCAAAATGATGAGCCTGGTTTATTTTTTCAATCTCCTCTTTGCTGTAACCAAGCAATTTTGTAAAAGCATCGTTAAACATGCCGATTCGACCGTCCGGATAACCAACAAGAAAAGGCTGCGATGATTTTTCGATCACATCTGCAAAAAATGCGGTTTTTTGCCTGCTTTCTGCAAGAGCTTCTATGGCGGCGTTTCGCTCCTGCTCTGCGGCAAGCTGTTCTTTGAGCATCCGGTTATCGTGTTGTCTTGTCAGCAGTCTTATTGCAAGTGATGCGGATAAAAGCAGGGCAAGAAGCGCGATCCCGTTTAGCAATATCTGTTGGTACATACCGGCGTAAATTTCTTTGCGATCAATCTTTGCTACCATAAACCAGTTTGTCCCTTTTATCTTTCTCACATCGGCAAGTACCTGCTCATTCCGGTAGTCAAGACCCTCAATAATACCTTCATAGCCCGTTAAAGCCATAGCTGCAGGAAGCCGCCGATCGGGGTAAATTGGTAACCGCAACTCAAGTGCTGTATTCTGGCGGTGTCGCAGTTCATTTAAAAACAGGACATCATCGCCTTCGCGCCGCACAAGAAGAGTTTCAGCGCTTTGTCTTGCTGATGGCCATGTTTGAACCAGAGGATACAAAAGCTGATAGGGATCAATCTGTATCATCCAGGCCCCTTTCGCCAAATCATTTGCGCCCTGTTTATTTCTGATCGTAATATTATTTCTGATCGGAATATATATACTAAGATGAATATATTTCCAGGAATCATGATCCTTGTGCAGATCAATCGGCAAAATAGTTTTTGATCGCAAAGCAGCCTGAAAATATTGGTTGTGCGAAATATCAAAAGCGGCCAGGCCTTCAGGAACAGACAGCAGCGACCTGCCCTCAGAGTCATAAAGCACCATCAGCTTGTATTCATAATATTTTTGCTGAGTTACCATCCATTGAAGTATTTCTTTCTTAAGATCTGCGTTGTCGGGGTTGGAAAATAAAAGCTGCACTTTCATTTGAAGTATTATATTATTCGAAACAATCTCGGCATCTTTTATACGATCTTTATACCAGTTTTCAATCTGGCCTGCTTTAAGATTGGCTACAGAAGAAATTTCTGTTTGCGCCGCTTTTTTGGCTGCCCGATATTGCTGCCTGATATATAAATATTCGGTAGCAGCTATAATAATGAGCATAAACAGCAATAAAAAAGGAGCTATCGCAATCCAGCGGGAAGAGGATGGGTTTTGAAGTTTGGAAGTATTTTCAGTAGATGTTTTATTGTACATGTCATCACTGCTCATTATCATTATAACGCTTTGGCTGCCCTGATTTTACCAAAAGTTCGTTTACCTCGCGCTTTAGTTCAATAACGCGCATTTCGCGGCCCATGACTGCTTTATTCCAGCGCTGCAGCTCCTCGATTTTACTGCCGAGCTGTATTTTTGCCTGCCTTTGCTCGGTGATGTCGCGTGCTGTGGAAAGCGCGCCCCTCACATTTCCATGTTCATCCTTTAACGCCCGGCACCACCAGGCCAGCAGACGTTTCTCGCCATCTTTTCTTATTTGGAGGCTTTCAAGATAAATTGAATCCTCGATACCACTTAGAAGCGGTTTCACCAGATTGTAAGTGTCCTGCTCATCTGCATAATAGAAAGAAGCTTCTTTTCCTATAACGTCTGGGCCGAAAAATTCCTTAGCGGCTTCGTTTGCCCAAGTATATACTTTATCAACATCCACTTCGATTACAATATCGGGAATAGCCGACAGGATAGCCTCCTGCCGCAACGACAAAGCCAGCAATTGTCTTTCTGCCTGCTTCTGCGCAGTTACGTCGATAAACATTGCCCGCGTTCCCGTTACGTTGCCATCAGCATCACTTTCCGGAACGGCTCTCATCAATGTTTCTTTAATTTTGCCATCCCGTGTTAAAAGCTTGCGTTCTTCACTTGTAAACCGGTTCGACAATGCACGCTGATAACCGCCGCCTTCCAGCATTTCGGCGCAAGATTCCGGCGTGTAAAAATCGCCCAGAGGATGCTCCATTACTTCGGAAATTGTGTATCCCATAGTGCTCAAAAAAAGCGCATTGCAGTCAACAATAACAGGCACGCCACCCTGGTTGCGGGTGATAACATACATAACCGGAGCTTCTTCAAACAAATTGCGATAACGCAGTTTTGCCTGTATCATTGCCGCTTCCGCAAGCTTTCGTTGTGTAATATCTGTAGTAAAAGCGTAATAACAATACAGCAGGCCATTTTCATCTTTCATAAAATGAAGAAATATTTCGACCGGAAAACGCTTTGAGTCTTTTCTTATATATTCTTTTTCATACCTTACCGGACGGCCTGTACGGTGCAACTCTTCCATGCTATCCCTGGTGATTTCCTGCCACTCCGGCGGAGTGAAGTCTATAGCACATTCGATTTTCTCAAATTCTTCTTTTGTATAGCCCATGATTTTCAGATAAGCTTCATTGCAGGATATTATTGTTGCGTCCGGATTAGCAACCAACAATGGCTGGGATGATTTCTGAATAATATCGGCATATAATACCGCACCATCGAAGCCGTCCTGAACGGCTTCTGCGAAGATTTGTATCTTGAATTTTTCTGCAAGCGCTTTTGCGAACCTGCGGAAAGGTGAAGATTTCAGCGGTTGGATAGTATTTCCCGATTGCATTTGCGGTTTTATAATGCCCTCCGAAAACCAAAGGTTAAACCAAGGTGATTTCACGGCATAGTATCCGTTGATGCTTATAGTAGTGTTTATAGAACTGATAAGTTTTTTTTAACATTTTATGATAGTTAAGTCAAACAATTAATATAATATCCTGAGATTTGCATAATATGTGCCTGAAGCAACATCGGTGGGTAAGTTCGTATGCAAACCGCAAAAATAACGGCCGTTCCTTTCCTTAACATGCCAAATATACAATGAAATATGTTTTGATATTTCAAACCGCTATCTGTTTATGAATGGATGCAAAGTTATGTTTAATAAACCCAAGCTGGGCATAGTGCCATTTATTTGACGGTTGCATTTCGATATCCTGTCAAAACTATATGTAAATATTGAAGTAATTGTTGCAATGCTCTTGGCATGAAAGTTGTATAAATTATTGTTGCCGGTTCATATAAAGCTTTTTAACAGGCTTGGATTTACCAGCAGTCTGGTATTTTGATATATGCCGACCAAACAAATTTAGTGCTACGAGGGCTTGCTTTATGGACAATAAATTAATTTATGAACAATTAGAGAAAATGACCTGCGATCTTGATTTGTTTAAAATAAATATCGAACATCATGAAAAGACAATAAAATCGCTTCAATTAGTTATTGATAGCATGCCTCAGCGTATTTTCTGGAAAGATCTAAACGGTATATATTTAGGGTGTAATGAAAAGTTTGCGCGAGAAGCAGGCATTGATAAAGTTAATATTGTGGGGAAACCGGATTTAGCCCGTAATAAAGACAATGTAAGTTTTTATATGGCAAGCGACTTAAATATAACGGATATAAATACTCCACAATACAATATTACAGGCTCACAAATTCGTGCTGACGGCAAACAAATCTGGTTGGATATAAACAAGATTCCTATGCGAGATCCGGACGGAAACATAATTGGAACCATAATTACATACGAAGAGATTACCGGTCGTAAAGAAGCTGAAAGCGGGTTGCATCATTACCGGGAGCAACTCGAACAACTTGTTGCCGAAAGGACATCGCGGATTGAAAACACAAAAAATGACTTGGAAGAACAGCTTGATTTTTTACAAAAACTCATTGATGTCATTCCCAACCCTATATTTTACGAAGACATGGATGGGTTATGCATAGGTTGCAACTGTGCATTCGAAGAATATATAGGGGAAAAGAGAGAAAATATTATAGGAAAGTCTATCTTCGACTTAGTGCCGAAAGATGAGGCGGAAAAACACTATAAACATGATTTGACGGTATTCAGCAATCCGGGACGTCATAAAATAGAAGACGAAATACTATTTAGCGACGGAAGCAGGCATCATATAATTTGCAATAAAGCTACCTATACTGATTCAGCCGGTAAAGTAGCGGGCCTTATAGGAGTAGTAAACGATATAACCGACCTTAAAAATATACAGGAGTCCCTGCTTAAATTAGGCATTGAAAATGAAGCCTTAATTCGTTCAATTTCTTCTTTTTTGATAGGAGTAGATTCAGACGGGTTAATCACAACCTGGAATAGAGTAGCGGAGGATCTGTTTGGGATCGAATCTGAAAAAGTCAAAGGCCTTCACTTTGCCGAATGCGGCTGTTTGTGGGAATGGGAGAAGATAAAAGCAGGAATATGCCAATGTCTTGAAAGCCGTAAACCTGTCCGTGTTGATGATGTTGTTTTTACCCAGCAAAACGGGAAATCAGGGTTTTTGGGAATAATATTAAATCCGATGTCTGTTGAAGGAACGGACCAGACTGGATTTTTATTAATGGGAGCTGATATTACTAACAGAAAACAGATGGAGATCCAGTTTGCCCAGGCCTGCAAACTTGAATCAATCGGGCAACTGGCGGCCGGTATTGCCCACGAGATTAATACGCCTGTTCAGTATGTCGGGGATAATATACTTTTTCTGCGGGATTCCTTTAATGATATAGAAAGGTTGCTCGGGTATTTCTGCAAATTTATTGATGCCGCTAAAAACGGAGACAAGGCAGATAATATTGTCGATGATGCTAAAAAGGCTATGGAAGAAATGGATCTGAATTATCTAATCAAGGAAATTCCGCTGGCAATACAACAAAGCCGGGAAGGTGTGGCTCATGTTGCAAATATTGTTCGTTCCATAAAGGATTTTTCTCACCCGGGTGAAGAAGAAAAGTCAGGAGTTGATATAAACCATGCCCTTGAAAACACCATAACTGTATCCCGTAATGAATGGAAATATGTAGCGGAAATTAAAACCGACTTTGATTTATCACTTCCTGCGGTCTTCGGTCATGCCGGTGCTCTGAACCAGGTTTTTTTAAATATAATAGTCAATGCTGCTCACGCTATTTCTGATGTTGTCAGGAAACATCCGGACAAAAAAGGCCTTATTACTTTGTCTACCCGCAGTAAAGACGATTGTGCTGAAATAAGTATTACAGATACTGGAAGCGGGATACCTGAAAATATCCGGTCCAGAATTTTCGATCCGTTTTTCACAACAAAGGAAGTTGGAAAGGGGACGGGACAGGGCTTGGCAATTTCGCATTCGATTATAGTTCAAAAACATGGCGGTAATTTAACTTTTGAATCTGAAGAAGGAAGCGGAACCACCTTTATAATATGTCTTCCGTTGAAAAATGCCGCCTGAACTTTACAGAGGTAAAGTGAAAACTAAAATACTTTTTGTAGACGATGAAGTAATGATATTACAGGGTCTTCAACGTATGTTAAGACCTATGAAAGACAACTGGGAAATGGCATTTGCCGTAAGTGGCTCCGAAGCATTGGAGCTTATGGCAAAACAGCCCTTTGATGTTGTAGTCTCTGATATGCGTATGCAGGAGATGGACGGGGCGGATCTTCTATGCAGAGTTAAAAAAGAATATCCACAGATTGTCCGAATTATACTATCCGGTCAATCGGATAGAGAAGCTGCCTTAAAATCTATAAAATCGGCTCATCAATATCTTTCCAAACCATGCGATCCGGATATGTTGAAAAATACCGTAAACAGATCCATTGCGTTACGCGATCTTATCGGAAACGACAAAGTTAAGCGGCTTATTTCCGGGATGGATTCACTGCCAAGCGCTCCATCTCTGTATATTGAAGTTGCTGAGCTTCTTGAGCAACCCGAATGTTCCATACAGAGTATTGGAGAAACAATTGCCAAAGACCTTGGCATGACCGCTAAAATTCTTCAACTGGTCAATTCTTCATTTTTTGGAATACCGAGACACATAACACACCCTGTTGAGGCGGTCAGCCTTCTTGGTTTGGATACCGTAAAAGCGCTTATTCTTGCAACGGGTATATTTTCTAAATTTGAAAAGAACAATTCATTTCCTTTCAGAATTGAATCGCTCCTTAACCATAGCATTAAAACCGGCGCGATTGCCAAGAAATTAGCCATCATGGAGAATTTCCCAAAGCATCTTGTAGACGAGGCATTTGTGTCAGGAGTGCTTCATGATGTCGGCAAACTAATTCTTGCAGACAATATGCCGGTTCAATATAATGAAGTACTTAACAGTTTAAAAAGTAATAATATTTTTGATGTTGAAGTCGAACGGCAGATATTCGGAACAACTCATTCTGCAGTAGGAGCATATTTAATAGGACTCTGGGGCATGCCGGATGTTATAGCAGAGGCTGTCGCATTTCATCATTCTCCTATGGATTATGCTATTAAAGATTGTGTTCCCTTGACCATTGTGCATGTAGCCGATGGCCTTGAGCATTGTGTAAGTCAAACTGATTTGCCGGCAGCAAATATTGAAAGTATTGATTACGGTTATTTGGACAAACTTGGTTTAACCGGACGAATCGCTGCATGGCACAAAATCACCACCAGTATCAATGATGAAAGTAAAAGCGATGGATGAAGCAATTCTTGTTGTAGATGATGATACCAATTTCCTGGATGCGATAAGGCGGCAGTTAAGAAAGGAATTTAATCTGGCTACCGCACAGGGTCCTCATGAGGGACTCGCAGCAATCAGAAATAACAGACCATATTCAGTAATTATTTCCGATCTCCAAATGCCCGATATGAACGGGATTGAATTTCTTGCACGAGTCAAGGAGATTGTACCTGATACGGTGCGTATAATGTTGACAGGCAATGCCGATCTCAATAAAACCATTCGTGCAGTTAATGAAGGAAACATATTCCAGTTTCTGACCAAGCCCTGCTCTCCGGATACACTGAAAAATGTTATTAATCTCGGTATCAAACAGCATAGATTGGTAATTGCCGAAAAGGAACTTCTTGAAAAAACCCTTAAAGGTACCGTCTCGGTGCTGAATGAAATTCTATCTCTGGTAAATCCTGTAGCTTTCGGAAGGTCTTCCAGAATTAAACAACATGTAAAGCAGATTGCTGAAACGCTCGATCTTTCCAATATATGGTGGCTTGAAATGGCTGCCATGCTTTCGCAGATTGGATGTGTTATCCTGCCGGAAGAAGCATTGAAGAAACTTTACAGAGGAGAGGAACTTTCCGGAGAGGAAAGTCAGTTGTTTGATATGCATCCTATGATAGCATCCGATCTGCTTTCCAAAATTCCACGCTTGGATAAACTAGCTGAAATTATACGTTATCAGGAGAAATTCTTCGACGGATCGGGTAATCCTAAAGACAATCTGCAGGGCGAAAATATTCCTATCGGTGCAAGAATCTTAAAAGCGGCTATTGATTTTGATATTATGGAAGCAAAAGGAATCGAAAATATCAAAATTGTAAAGCAGCTTAAAGATCTGCCTGGGAAATATGATCCGGATGTGCTGTCTGCCATGGAATCACTTGTCGGCGGCAGTGGAAAATGTAAAAAAACGGATGTGTTATTTGCCGATCTTAAAACAGGTATGATTCTTGATGAAGATGTCCGGTCAAAAACCGGCCGTTTGCTTATATCAAGAGGGCACGAAGTCAGTTCTGTTTTACTTAGCCGCCTTCATAATTTTGCAAAATCAGAAGGCATAATAGAACCTGTTCGTGTGCTTATTCAGAAATCTGTTTAGTTTGAGAGGTCATAAACCATGTTTTGAATAGCGAGCAGGAAATATCGACATTCGCTATTCGTTGCTCGAATTAGAATATGATTTCTTTTGTTTTTTCTGCTCATACATCAATTTATCAGCCTGTGATATAAGTTCGTCAATTGACCTGGGATTTTCAGGATCCTGGAAAGAACCGCCGATACTGATTGACAGTTTGTATGTCCGGTTTTCCTGTTTATTTTGCATTTCTGTCAGGTACTGTAATCGGGAAGTAAAGATTTCGGAATTTTTCTCTTGTATATCTATTGCAAGAGCAGCAAATTCATCTCCTCCCAGACGGGCGATTATATCAGATGTTCTGAAAGTTTCCTTGAAGACGGTTGCTGCTTCAATAAGCGCCTTATCTCCTTCCTTATGCCCAAATCTGTCGTTAATATCCTTTAAACCATCCAGATCTGCGAAAAAGAGCATTATTCCGTTTTTATTCCTGTCTGCCAATTTAAGCTGTCTGTCGGCAAGAGATAAAAATCCTCTTCTGTTGTAAAGGCCTGTCAGCTGGTCGGTTATAGACAGGGTGAGAACTTCTTTCTCTATTTTCTCACGATAAACCAGCTGTTTCCACAAACGCCGCGTGCTGACTGCAATTCCTCCTATTCCAAGCAGCCACAAAAAGCCGTAAGCGATCAGCACATCATTAATTTGTGATCGTTCTACAGACCTTAAGGGTTCCATGGGTATTGATATACTGATTCCTCCGCGAATATCCCCTTCCTTATATCCCTGCGCGGCATGACATTTAAGGCAACTTTTATCAGTAATAAAGGGCCGCATAAAACGAAAGTATTCTTTGCCTGATTTTATTTCAAAAGATGCTGCTTCTTTTACACCGCGCTCAAAGGATTTAAGAGACTCAGTTTCCCAGGTGTCCGGATAATTTTCAGGCCGGATACAATTAAGGCTGGTGATATGGCCTTTGAATCCAACCGCATCCTCACTTATTTCATTTACCTGGCGTGTCATGTGAGCGGGGTTTATCAGAGTGAACTTCTGTCCTTCTGTGGTAGTAATATCCCTGTGGGGAACATTAAGGTAGGGGTTGGGAGGATCAGTATCGGTAACCGGCACATAAACTCCTCCGTGCATTGCCGCCCAATGACGGTAAATAGCATCTTTATTGTAGGATATTTCAGCGCTTATATTGGCAAGCCTGAAAGTTGAATGTTTAAGCTGATATATATCCCATCCAAGAGTTGCAAAGACTCCTAATGTCCAGATCACGATAAGAATTATAAAATAACGGTTAATATTTTTTGTGCCTGGATTTATATTATCCATAAAATCCATTTGAAGAATCTCCGGGATATAATTTGGATATAGTTATTACCGCTTATTCAAACTTAAATCCTTTCTCATTAAACAGCCGCAGGCATGCATCCACAACTTTGGCATCATAGAGTATGCCCCTGTTCTTCCTGATCTCCTCAAGAGCTATATCCACACCAAAGGCAGGCCTGTAAGGACGATGAGACGATATAGCTTCGACTACATCGGCAACGCTGATTATTTTTGCTTCAAGAAGAATCTGCTCTCCTTCTAAACAGTTCGGGTATCCTGATCCGTCTATTCTTTCGTGGTGCTGAAGAACTATCTCTGCTATCGGATAAGGCAGGCAGGCATCCTTTAGAATTTCATACCCTGACGCCGGATGAGTTTTGATAAGGCGCATTTCTATATCCGTCAGCCTGCTTGGTTTGCTTAATATTTCAGAAGGAACGGACATCTTTCCAATATCATGAACAACACCTGCCATTCTTATGTTTTCCACAGTATCATTTGGTAATCCAATTTCCTGTGCTATTAATCGCGCAAGCTTTGAAACTCTTTTCTGGTGGCCGGAAGTATATGGATCACGGGTTTCTATGGTAAGCGATATAACATTAATTGTTCCGATAAGCCCTGTTCTCAGTTTTTCCGTGGTCTGCTTTAACTCTTCTTCTGCTTCTTTGCGGGAGGTTATATCTGTAAGCATACCAAAAGACCCGTCAAACCGTTTATTTTCATCGAAAAGAGGGATAGCCGAAATACCGGCCCAGAGAATGGAGCCGTCTTTTCTTTTAAGTTTTCTTTCGTATATATCTGCTTTGCCAGTGTAACGGCAGTTCATCCTTGATTTATGATCAACCAGATCTTCTTCGAACATGAAATCGGAAACCGGTCTGCCTGCAATTTCAGCTTCAGTATATCCAAGCATGGCAGAAACCATTCTATTCATATATACTGTTTTGGAATTGCGGTCCATCCTCCAGATTCCCTCGTTTGCTGTCTCAACTATTAATCGATATTGTTCTTCGCTCTTAACCAGAGCCTTACTGGTTTCTGTTTGAATTTTATGATCCCTTAATAAAATGCATAGCAGCAATGTTGTTAACGGAAATATTATCATTACGGGAACGGCAACAGTTTTTATTACATCAAACACCAATGCTCCGGGTAGTGTAAGCATCAATAAAAGCATGAATAAATGTACTGTAACTCCAAAAACATAAAAATACACCGGGCGGAAAAATTCAGGTTTCTTTACTGCAAGACTTTTATATCCAAGTCCTATAGCTGCTGATACGAATATAACAGAAACCCCCATCAAGGTTCCTGCTCCTCCGATGTGCAAACGGTAAGCTGCTGCAATACTTGAGGCGATTATTGCCGGAATAAAACCTCCAAAAAGACCGGCTGCGCTTATTACAATGGAACGACTGTCAAAAATAATTCCGGGCATATAGTGAAAAGGGTTAAACATTACTATAATCGCAGCAATACCGAAAATAATTCCTGCTGCAATTTTACCGGTTGTAGTAGTATCGTCTATTTTGCGAATAAAAATTCCATACAGAACGCTAAGTGAAATAGTAATAGCGACATTTATCAAAAAATCATTATAGATCATTATTAAACCCCTTGATCAGTTTTTAAGAACATCATGCAGCGCTTTGCCTAAAGACTCCAAATTGAACGGTTTTGACAGCATGCCCTTAAAACCGTATTTGCGATGGTTCGACATAACCGGATCATCCGAGTATCCGCTGAAAACAATAGCTTTTAAGTTAGGATCTGTTTCCAGCAATATTTTCACAGCTTCCTTTCCTCCCATACCGCCCGGAATGGTAAGATCCAGCATTACGGCATCGTAAGGTTTGCCTGATTCCAGCGCTTTTTTATACATTTTAACAGCTTCATCACCATCATTTGCAAACTCGGACTCATAGCCAAGAACATTTAGCATCTCTTCTACCATTATTTTAAGCATCTTGTCATCATCCATTACAAGAATATTCCCATATCCGGTCAAGAGTTCTGCTTCTTCTTCTGCCGCAATAAAATCACCGAAAGCCGGTAAATATATGTGAAATACTGTTCCTTCTCCAGGAAGGGATTTAGCATAAATATGCCCGTTGTGATTTTTTATGATGGAATAAGCCGCTGCAAGTCCAAGGCCGCTACTCTCAACTTTTGTTGTAAAATAAGGATCGAATATCTTCGAAAGATTATTTTCGGGTATGCCTGGACCCTGATCTTCTACAGAAATATGAACATATTTTCCAGGCTCCAATTGCAGATCCTGACCGGCATCTACTATTAAATTATTGGCTGCAACCCTGATAATACCTCCCTGGGGCATGGCCTGACTTGCATTTATAACAATATTGCTGAATACAAGGCTTAATTGTCCGCTATCTGCTTCTACCTGCCACAGATCTTTTTCAATCGAAAATTCACATTCTGATTTAGATCCCTGCTGTGCCATAGTGCAGGAATCCTTGATAAGACTTGAAATTGAAATAGTTTTCTTTTGCGGAGCGCCGCCTTTGGCAAAGGTAAGTAATTGGACTGAAAGTTCCTGAGCCTTGATCAGAGATATTTCCGCCGAGCCTAACAGATCAAATGCTTTTGTTTCCGGTTGTATCTTCATCTTTGCCAATTGAATATTTCCTGAAACGGAAGTTAAGACATTATTAAAATTATGTGCCATAACTCCTGCAAGAACGCCTATCGATTCAAGCTGCTGTGCTTTTAAAAGCTCTTCTTCCATTTTTTTGCGTTCGGTTATATCGGCAATTATAGCGATAATTCCTGTAATATTACCGTTTTTATCGCGCAAAGGAGCTGTAGAAAAACTGATATCAGTCGGCAACCCATCTTTTTTCAGTGGAGTGAGTTCAATATTAGTAAAAACTTCACCCTGCAAAGCCCGCTGGCCATATCCATCGGTACCATGAAAATTTGGCACAATACGCCCTATTACCTCGCTTTTCTGCCAGCCGAATATCTTTTTGGCAGCCTCGTTCCAAGATAATACAGTTCCTTTGATATCAAGTGAAAATATCGCAAGAGGTGAAGATTTAATTAACGTGTCGAGAAATTCATTGGTCTTTTGCAAAGTCTCATCTATTTGCATTCGTTCATTAATTTCATTCTTCAACTGTTCATTAGCATTTGCAAGCTCTATGGTGCGTACCTGTATAAGCTTTTCCATGTTATCTATATGATATCGCAACCTGACCGATACTTTATTATATGCTATGGCAAGTTCTTTAAATTCTTTGCCTGAAGGAAGCGGAATTTCTTCCCCCAATTTATCGGGTGAGTTTGAGATTTCAAGCGCCTTATTATGAATTGCATAAAGTGGCTTATATATATGGCGCCTGTTAAACCATAAAGAAACAAGAAAAACCGTAATAATTATTAAAAGTAAAAATATGGAAAGTTTTAATGAAA